>Ga0154923_103_pt2 | contig 48707 bp, 61 predicted proteins | sample RifCSPhighO2_01_FD_105892 | JGI IMG/M metagenome (GOLD analysis project Ga0154923, IMG submission 105892) | Candidatus Amesbacteria bacterium RIFCSPHIGHO2_01_FULL_48_32
TACAACGACGAAGTCCCAAGTGGTGCAACTATTAGCGTAGGTTCCCGCAAATTTGCCAAGATCATCCTCGAGTAAAAACCAGCCACACGAATTTCAGCAATCTTAGTTGCCTCCTCCACCTCCACGGTTCGTACAACAACCTCCACAACCACTCCAGTCCGGCGCCGGAGACCCATTCCGGCGGAAGCTTCGCTCTTCCTGTCAAGTAATCAAAAGCCCCCCCCACCCCCATCACGACTTTAGCCCTGATCCTACTTAAATTCCGGTAGATCCATTTCTCCTGCCATGGCGCCCCATACGCTACCATTAAAATATCCGACCTATATTTATTTATCTTACTTAAAATACTTATACTCTTATACTCTCCGGCTCTTATACTCTCCTCACCTTCATCCCATTCCCCACCGTATTTCTCCGCCATCTTCTCCGCCACCCCATCTCTTCCCCCCAAATAAAACACCCTATATTTTAGTAACTTCTCTACTAGCTTTCTCCCGGGAACTATGTTTTTTACTCCGGCCAGCCTCAGTCCCACCCCATCTGCCAAAGCCAAATCAGCCTCATTCAAAATTTTCTTAAATTCCCCATCCTCTTGAGCCAACATGATAAATTCCGGATTCACCGTTACCACAAAAAAGGGCCTATCATAGTGTTTTTTACCTATTCGACTCTCGATTATCTCTATCACTTCTTCCATTCGAGTGCTAGCCACTCTGATTTCCAAAATATCACTTGTTTCAGGTCCAATTATCTTCATTTAGCCTCAAGATAAAATTATGTAAATAATAATATTTAAAACTATAAGTTAACTAAACGCTAAACGCTAGTTACTGAACGCTATCTTCTGTTCACATTTTATCATCTTTTAAATCAAAGCCAATTGATGTAGTTACACACATTTTTCCCACATTTTATTATCGCTAATCAGTCAAAATCCTATAAGTCTCATTAGCCGCTTTTTCCCATGTAAACCCCCCCACTCTTCTTCTATCCTTCTCTATCAATTCTTTTCGCAACAAATAACTATCTATGATCAATGACAATTTATGACGCATCTCCTCTACATCATAGGGATCGAACAACAGTCCTGCCTTTCCCACTACTTCCTCCAATGCCCCTCCCCTAGACGATACTACGGGCACACCCGCCGCCATTGCCTCCAAAACAGGCAGCCCGAACCCTTCAGTTATGCTCGGCTGGACATAAACCAAAGCGCTCTTTAGTAATTCCACTCTCTCCGGCTCCGGCACAAAACCCGTAAATACCACCCTTTCTCTCACATTATACTTCTCCGGCGCAGTCAGGATTTCGTCATAACTCCACCCTAGCTTGCCACAAATAACCAGTTTGAGGCCTGAGGCTTGAGACTTAAGGCTTGCGAACGCTTCTATCAAACGTCCGAGGTTCTTCCTCGGCTGCACCGTCCCCACAAACAGCAGGTACTGCTTAGGTTTTAACCCCCACCTTTTTAGTACCTCTCCCTTTCGTCCCTCTCCTAATTTAGGAGAGGGATTAGAGGGTGAGGTATTTACACCTTCATAAACAACTTCAACCTTCCTAGAATCAGCCTTAAGTCTCTCAATTAACTGTCTCTTGGTAAATTCGCTCACCGCGATGATCTTATCGGCACTTTTTACGGCATACTTGGTAGACAAGGGTAAATACCATCGCTGCAACCAGTTCTCATACGCCGGCAGCCATTCGTACTCAATCCCATGTATCGTCACCACCGTTTTCAATGGACTGCCCAGCCCTCCGAAGCCTCGGCGAAGGATGGGCAAGGTATGTGCTGGCACCCACAACGCATCCAACCCATCCACCCAGGTCCTCGCCGCCAATCCCACTTGCGTCCAAAGATACTTCATTGGAATTTGGACTAATTGAATATTGGATCTTGTTTGTATCTCGAGATTTGGGATTTGGGATTTGACGTAAAGTATCCACTCATGTTCCTTCGCCTCCGGCAAACCCAGCAACCTCATTATCACCTCATAGCTGTATCGCTCCGTTCCCGTCGGCTGATCGATAAACGCCCGACTCGCATCAATCCCTATGCGAAGCATCTTGCTCTGCAACATTCTCATATTTCACCATACCGCCTGGACATGATCATAGCCCAGAATCTTTTTGTCTTTAGTCACCAATTTCGCCCCCAGTCTTCTGGCTGTAGCCACAATAATCCTATCCGCCGGGTCTTTGTGAAACTCCCCAGGCAAATTCACTGACTCCACCGCTGTTTCAGCATCAACAGGTATCACCTTCACAAATTCCAACTCGGTCAATTCCCTCACCCAATCTTCCATACTCATCTCTATCACTACCCTTTTCTTTTTGACCAACAACGCCAATTCCCAAGCACTTATCGCCGACACATAAATCTCACCCGACTTCCTAGCTAATCCAATCTCCCCTCGGGCAACTTTCGACAACTCACCGCCCCCATCCAACCACCACAAAAGGGCGTTGGTATCGAGCAGTGTCACTTCAAGGCCTCCCAATCTTCTAGACCTACCGGTTCAAACGGATCCTCATACTTAATCAGCTTCCCCCTAAAAACCGCCAAGGGGTCAGTTTTCTTAGCTTTATGGGGCACGATATCCACGACCGGTTTGCCAAAATCAGTCACCACCAATTGTATCTGTTTCTCCTCCACCATCCGGAAATACTCCAATGCCTTGGGTTTGAATTGAGATTTGGAGATTGTTAAATTCATGACCACAGTCATATTACCACGGTCACAATTTACTTGTCAACCCACCATCTCTCCCCATCGCTGACTATTTCCACTTCCCCATCCACATCCGTCCTTAGTATCTTAATCTCTTTATCTCTTAGTATCTTCAGTGTCTCCTCCGCCGGATGCCCATAGCGATTATTCTTCCCCGCCGAGATCACCGCCAACTGCGGCTTAACCACCCCCAACCACTCTCTAGTCATCCCCGTCTTGCTCCCATGATGCGGCACCTTCAAAACTTCCACACTTCTCAATCCCCCAGCCTCAATCATTTCGTCTTCAATCTGCCAGTCAGCGTCACCGGTCAAAAGCACATCAAATTGGCCAAAACTCAATATTCCCCCAATCGAAAAACTATTCAAATCCGTCCCATCCGTCTTTGCTCCCAGCACCGCCGAACCACTATCATCCGGAAGTTCCAAATGCGCAAAGACCCAACTCTTTTCCGGCCACACCACCTCAAACTTTATATCTCCTATCCTTATCTCATCTCCGTAATATACATTTGTCACTTGGGATTTGGTCATTGTGATTTGCCGCCGGATCGCTTCAAATCCGGCGGTCTCATTTCCCTCCACACCCATAACAAACTGTACAATAATATAACCTTTCATAACATCCACAAGTCCCCCAATATGATCCGCTTGGGGATGTGTAGCCACCGCCGCTTCTATTTGTTTATCCCAAAATGGCATATGCCGGTTCAAACACCCCACCACCCTATCATTTGGACCAGCATCTATCAATATTTGAGTAGTTTTTTGGTAAATCAAAATCGCATCTCCTTGCCCCACGTCGCAAAACACCACATGCAACTTATCGTCAGGTAGAGTCAATACCGCAACCCAAACTGTTACCGCCGCCAAGACCAGTATTTTATACATATGGCCAAAACCAAATAATAGCCCGCTACCCACTCCCACCCCAAATCCCCCATCTGTATATTCGCCCAGCTCCACCCGGCCACTGTTTCCACCACCCACACCACATACCGCAAAAGCGGCCAGGCCAGGAAGGATACCAATTGACCCGCCTCTGCCCAAATTACCCCGGCCAAAACCGCTACTCCCAATATCTGCATCACAACAGGTACTGCCCACAACACGACCAGGTTAGATATTGGAGCCACCACACTCAAATTCCCAAAATAGTGCCAAATTATAGGTAGTGTCATAATCTGAGCAGCTAGAGTCACTTTTAAATCCTCGACAAATGTCAACCCCAAAGAGCCCAGCCAGCCGATCGATCCCTCCACATTGCGCAAACTGGTGACCCCCATCACTCCCACGGTTGCTGCTACAGACAACAAAAACCCCACATCGGATAGATAATCCGGGTTCACAACCAGCATCGTCCACACCGTCAGCCCCAACATCCACCACCCCCCGCTTTTCCTACCCCACACCAGCCCCAAAAAACCCAATGTAGCCATTACTCCTGCCCGCACCACTGCCGCCGACAACCCTGCCATCACCATATACAAAATAATGAAAAATATGACATATGGTATCGACCGTCGCCTGCCCCAAATCTTCCACCCCCATCCCATTACCCAGCCGGCCACCACAGCCACGTTATATCCCGAAGCAGCAGTAATGTGGCTTAACCCTGCACTTCTGAATTCCCCCGTCAACTCCCGGCTCATGGCCTCGTCTCCTCCCAGAAGCACCCCACTCGCCAAACCCCCCTCATCCTGCCCCAACCAAGCTACTAAGTCCTGCTGCCATTTCCGTTTTAAATCCACAATCCACCCCACCCACTTGTTCTCCTCCCCCAGTATCTGAAAGTCTCGGGCTTGTAGCTCTAACCTCGTATCTCCATTCTTTGTTACTTTAGAAACAAGCTTGCCAGTCGTCACAAACCGCTGTCCATATCGCATCTGCTCGCCCCTTGGCCATCGCACTCCTATCCCCTCCACTCTTATATAGTTCCCCCCGCCCAGCGATTCTACTCTACCGTAAATTTTCACTACCATGTTTTCCACAAAATTACGCCTTACATTATATTTAGAATACACCCGAAACCCCAAAATCAAAATCATTACACACCAAATTACATACCATCTCACCATGCTACTATCGATTCTTTTATTTGGTCAAATACTTTTTGGCCCACGACCTTTTTAGATACCAGCTCCTCTATCTTTCCATACGGCCGCCCGGAAATGATTTTACCTGCCGTCACCGGCCCTATCCCAATCAACCCCTCCAACTCCGCCTGCGAAGCCATGTTTATATTGATTTTTGAATTTGGAGTTTGATTTGACATTTGAGTTTTGTCATTTGAATTTATTGACGGAACATATATCTTTTGCCCATCCACCACTCTGGCTGCTCTATTAAGATTTATTTCTATCCACTTTGTATCAGATTCCACAGACAATCCACCGGCCGCCTCCAACGCCTCCTCAACCCGAGCGCCAAATTTCAAAGCATAGACTCCAGGCTTTACCACTGATCCCGAAACATCTACCGCTATAGCAGCAGAATTTGTAGCTTCACCTCCACTCAATTCGGTCTGGGCAGACAATATTTCCACCTCAGGTTGATTCTGCAACTTCCACCAACCCACACCCAAACCAATTAAAATCAAGCTCGCAAGGCCCAAAACTACGGGCCAATATTTCGCCTGCCACCCGCTAGGATCCATTAGTGACTAAATTTAAAATCTTTCCCGGCACAAATACAATCCCGTACTTAGTACCAATCACATGTTTAGCCACGTTTCCAATCTTCAAAGCCTCCTCGATCACATACTCCAGCTCTTCTGCTCTTGCACTCTCCAGCTCTATTCTCCCCCTCATCTTCCCATTTACCTGCACTACCAGCACAACCATCCTGCTCCCCACCAGCCTCGTATCAAACTCGGGCCATTTTTGGTTATGCACAGACTCAAACTTATCAGCACTCCCCCGCAACTGCTGATAAAGTTCCTCGGCCATATACGGAGCATACGGTGCCATGACCAAAGCCATCTTCCTCCACACATCTGCCCAATTTCCGCCCGCCCCCGTCTTGAGCGCCACCTCCAAACTATTCAAGCTCTCCATCATCGCCGCCACCGCCGTGTTAAAAGACATGGTCTCCAAATCTTTCGTCACCCGATCCACCAATTTATTGGCAATCACATCCGCTTCCCCCACCTCGCCCCGCAAATCGCGCGTCTTACCAAACAAATTCCATACCCGGTTCAAAAATCGCTTCACTCCCTCCACCCCAGCCGTACTCCAAGCCTTAGTAGCATCCAGTGGCCCCATAAACATCTCATACATCCTCAACGTATCCGCTCCGAATTTATCTACTACCTCGGTCGGGTTGACCACATTTCCCCACCTCTTACTCATTTTCCGATTGTCCTCTCCCAATACATGCCCGTTTTTATAAAATTTAGCAAACGGCTCATCCATCTTCACCAAACCCAAATCAAAAAGCACCTTAGTCATAAACCGAGCATAAATCAAGTGTGTCGTGGCGTGATCCCCCCCCACATACAAATCTACCGGCATCCACTCCTCCACTTTCTTTGTATCCCAGATCTTTTTTTTGTTATGCGAATCGCAAAACCGCAAAAAATACCACGTCGAGTCCACAAAGGTATCCATGGTATCCACCTCCCGTCTCCCCACTCCTCCACATTTCGGACAAACTACATCTTTCTGGAAACTTTTAGATCTAGTAATTGGCGACTGGCCGGTCGGCTTGAAATCCACATCGGTTGGCAGTAAGACCGGTAATTGATCTTCCGGAACCGGATTCCATTTGCATATATCGCAAAATATCATCGGTATCGGCGCCCCCCAGTACCTCTGCCGGGAAATCAGCCAATCCCGCAGGTGATATGTCACCTCTCTCGTCCCCAACCCGTCTTTAACCATCCTCTCTCTGGCTTCAACCGAGTGCACCCCGCCATACTCACCTGAATTTATCAGCTCTCCCTCACCTTCATAAGGCTCAAGCCCCAACATCAAAAAGTCAGCCTGTTCCTTCCATCTCACTTCTCCCTTCAAAGTCATTGATCTCTTTTTTTCTTCATAAATAGCACTTCGAGACAAACACAACACCCCAACTCCCCACAACTTTCTTTCTTGAACCATATCGGCCCACCTGCTTTCTAATACTTCAGGATTAGACGACTCCAACTTAACAATGTAGCCCTTTTCATTCACCTCTATCGCAGATATATCTACATGTATATCTCCCCGACTCGAGTCCTTTATCGCCTGAAAATAGTATTTAGTATTTTTTCCCTTGGGCCACAGAGTCTCAACCTCATAGCCCAAACTAACAAACTGACTTCTCCACCAATCAACATCTTCTTTCAATATAAGTAAGTCAATATCTTCGTTCTCCCTAAACTCCTCACCTACTTGTGCAGCCACTGCCCAACCCCCACTCAATATCAACCTTTTGTCATTTTTATTACCCAGCTCAAACAACTCTTTGATTGCTTTGCGATTACGTTCTTGCCTCCCTTTATAGTAATTCCTCGCATTCTCGTCCACGTACACTCTCTGTGGCAACACTACCGGCAATACATCGATACTATGCTTCCCAGCAAACTGAAAGTCCCGCTCGTCATGGGCCGGCACGCCCATGACCACTCCGGTACCCACGTCTTTAAGCACATAATCTGCCACATACACGGGTAATTTCTCGCCATTCGCTGGATTAATAGCCATCAAATCTGTTTTCACTCCCGTTTTTTGCTTATTATCTTTTTTCCTCTCCTCTTCTGATCTATCCAGAGCTTCTTTGACATACTCCCCAATGTCTAACGGCATCTTCCAACCCTGCGTTTTCCAGTCTCGAGCCACTTCCGGAGCCACCACCACAAACGCCACCCCAAAAATAGTATCTAACCTTGTGGTAAACACCTCAGGTTTAATTGTGAATTGTGAATTGTGAATTGTGAATTGAACCCTAGCTCCTTCTTTTCTTCCTATCCAGTTCCTCTGCATGGCTTTCGTCGAAGCCGGCCAGTCAATTCTATCCAGCCCTTCAAGCAACCTATCTGCGTACTTTGTAATCGCCAAAAACCATTGCTCCATCTCCTTCAAAACCACCGGAGTGTCGCACCGCTCGCACCTGCCTTCTACTACTTGTTCATTTGCCAAGACAGTCTCGCACGACGGGCACCAGTTAACCACAGCACTAGCCCGATACGCCAGTCCCTTCTCATACAGCTGGATAAACAGCCACTGGGTCCATCTATAATAATCCGGGCTACTTGTGTCTATCTCCCGTTCCCAATCATAAGAAAGTTCCCCTGCTGCCATTTGCCTCTTAAAGTTCTGGATATTTGCGTGTGTTGACTTATCGGGATGCACTCCATGCTTGATTGCATAATTTTCTGCTGGCAAGCCAAAAGCATCCCACCCCATTGGGTGCAGCACTTGATGTCCCGACATTCTCCAATACCGGGCCACAATGTCAGTTGCCACATATCCCAGCATATGACCCACATGCAATCCAGAAGCCGATGGGTAAGGAAACATGTCCAAAATATATCTCTTGCGGCCACCCTTCGGATCGCCAGTCGCGTATAACGAGTTTTTATCCCATACCTTAGGCCACTTTTTCTCGAGAGACTTCGGGTCGTATTTCTCCATTACACACAATTTTAAATCTCCCAATCCCATATCGCAACCTCCAGCCACAAGTCAAATCTAATCCTATAGCCGCTTCTTCCGAAATTCCCTTCCTTGTGTCTCAAAACTTGTCATTTTTGTTTCATTCTCCAATCATCAATCCAATTGGTCAATTTCTCAAACTGGCAATCAAAACAATAAATCGCCAACGTTAATTTCGCTTTACCCTGTAAGCAAATCACGTTTCATATAAAAACACCAAAAGAATCCATACCAAGATTATCCACAATCCTGTTGACAATTAGTTACATCGTACTATTATCAGCATATAATATCTAATAATTAATATAATTTATATAATTTAGCTTCATATAATTAAACCGTGGCAACTGATTATACCGAATCCCTTCGCTCTAAATTCGCCCAATTCCTGGGCCCACTGGGCGTTAGCCATAATACTTATAAAAACTACCTTTCGGATCTGCTTCACTTTTTCGACTGGTACGCTTCACTTGGTCTCACTCTTTCCCCCGAAAACATAGCCGATTCTCTCACCCCCACCCAGCTAGCCCACTATCGTGATCATCTCATCTCGCACTCGCCAGTAACAACCGCCAACCGCCGCCTTTCTACCCTCCGTCGGTTCTGCCAATTCGCCTTTTCCCAAAACATCTTGCCCTCCGACCCTTCTGCCAACCTAAGCAACATCTCCCAACCCCTAACCGCCCAGGAAGCCATCCTCACCCGCTTCCGTTCTTTTCTCAAATCAGAAGGGGCCTCGATCGTCACCATAAAAAATTATCTGTCCGATGCTAGATACTTCATGCAGTTCTCCCCTCAGCTCGACCCCGACCTTTCGGCATACACTTTGCACCTCCAAGCCACCTTCTCCCCCTCCACCGCATTACGCCGATTGTCCTCGGCAAAAAAACTTGTATACTTTCTCCAATCCCAACCTCCCCTTCCGCCCCTGGAAACACCTCCTCCGGCACCGGAGCTAGTCCCCACACCGATCACTCCAGAGACCTATTTGTCAGAAGTGGTACCAGAAGACCTACCTCCCCCACCTCCCCCCATTCCTTCATCATCCAACCAAACTCTCCTCAATCAACTGGATCTCTCTTTTCCCCCTGAGATTTCCCACGAGACCTCTATCCCGCCTTCACCACCCCCATCTCCCGTTAGTCCGAATAGAACAACGAGTTATTCCACCAGCCGTCTCTCCACCATTATCATTATCGTCACTCTAGTCGGCTGTATCCTGACGGCGATAGCCGCTTATCTCCTCGCCCGCTCCGAACCCGGTCAAATTATCGACCCCTCCTCCACCTCGCAACCCCTGCCGTAAATCGGCTCTATAACAACTCGCTCCATTTGCTCTCGACTCTCGCATCCTGAACATATTCCCCATAACTTCTCCACTTACGCTCCCCCTCCCCCAACTCCTTTAATATGGGTAAACAATTTACCCAAGTGTCTCGACCTCCATTCAGATAAATCTTATAACTTGAATGGGGATAATCCTCAACCCGTGAACTGGTAATTGCCTCCACGGGCCCGAACCGCCTTATCGTCCTGGCCATTGACCTCAAATGAATATATCGGGAAACACTCAGCGCCTGATCCATATTCTCTACTCTCAAGGCTTTATATATTCCCTCCCACAATCCCCCCCTCCTTTTGTGCTTCTTATTAAAATACATTACATATCCCGTCAGCACCCTCCTCATAAATTTAGTCATCCCGGTTTTTGTCTTTTGGCTAACCAACAAATAAAAATTGTTTGGCATCAAGCAATATGCCCACACCTCCACCTCCCCGTGCAAGTTCATTGCCTGCTTTCTTCTGGCTAAATACGGCCGTTCACTTTTAAACCCCGGTATTACCGGCTCCGGATGATACTCGTCCACGTATCTCTGGCACAAACTCAAAAACTCATTGTAATCCTGGTCGGAGCCAAACACCTCCCGTCCGTCTATTCCCCTATTATATATATAGTATACTCCGTCTTCCTGATAACTCTTGACTCTGTACTTAGCTGGCATATTCACGGTCTGACCTATTGCGCTACAGGTCCAACCTTATCTATAATTCTTCTTGACACGCTTGTCAATCACCACTTAAATATTAGTATCATGAAACTTTCCCTGCCTCTCCAAAAAGCCGGGTTCTTCACCGTTCTCGCTGCCATATTCCTCTTACCTCTCTTCTTTTTGCCCATCACCTCCGAATTTTATGAATTCAACAAACAAGCACTACTTGCTACAGTTGCCCTTACCTCTCTCACTCTTTGGTCAATTTCACTTGTAGCCGATAAACAGGTCCGTATCACCCGCTCCCCCTTCGGCCTGCCCTTTCTCACTCTGGCGGCAGCCTGGTTATTGTCCACCTTTTTGAAAACCCCCAACCGGGTAGACGCCTTTCTCGACCCTGGATCTACTACCACTATCCTTTCTCTAGTCATCCTCTTCTTCACTTCAATAAATCTTATCCGTACCCGCAAGGAACTGGATTCGGTCACCATGGCCCTTATCTCGTCCGTCACCCTACTCGCCGTCATCTCCATCATCTGGGGCGTGGGGATTGGTGAAAAAATTGCCCCGTTCCCTTTCCTCAAAACCCCACTTTGGACACCCACCGGCAATCCTATCAGCACCCTCTCTCTCCTTTTGGGACTAGTGCCTTTCCTAGTCATTTCCATCGTTAAATCCAAAGAGTCCTCACCCCGCACCCTTCTTTTGGCCGTTTCCCTTTTCTTGTGTGTCATCTCCTCGGCCATAATCAGCTACCGCATGTTCAGGCCCAACCCCAACTCCCCCATCTCCGCCATCTTCCTCCCCCAACGTTTCAGTTGGGCAGTGGCGTTAGAATCACTCAAAATCTCACCCCTTTTGGGCACCGGCCCTTCCACCTACCTAGCGGATTTCACTCGTTTCCGCCCAGTGACCTATAACCTCACCCCCATTTGGAACATTCGTTTCGCCGCCGCCAGTAATTACTACTTACATCTTTTAACCACGGTCGGATTAATAGGTCTTCTGGCCTACCTATTTCTCGCCCTGCGCTCCACCAGCCTCCTACTCAAAACTTTCAGTTCTTCAGCCGAGACCCCCCTCCACTCCGCTTGCCTAGGCGCTCTTACCTCAGTCGTCTTGCTTTTCATCTCCCAAGTATTTCTTCCAGGCACTATTACTATCTTGACTTTCGTAGTCATCCTTATGATCATCGCCTCCGTTTCCCTAAAACTCGCCGGTTCCTCACTCGTCCACGAAGCCACAATCGATATTGTCGCCGCCACTGATAGCGGCACCCGCTCCCCCCTCCTCCCATACATTACTCTGGTCCTGGCCCTGAGCCTGGCCATTCCTTCCTTTTACCTGGGCGGCCGGGCGTATTACGCTGAGACACTTTTCCAACAAGCAGTTGTGGCAGCCGCCGCCAACGATGGCAAAAAGACCTACGACACGCTCATTGCCACCATAGCCGCCAACCCCTTCCGAGACACATACCGCCTGGCCTACGCTCAAACTAACCTATTACTAGCCGGTGTCCTCTCGACCAAAAAAGATATCACCGATTCCGATCGCCAAGTCATTACCCAGCTCATCCAACAAGCCATCCGCGAAGCCAAGAATGCCGTGGCCCTCAACCCCGCCAAAGTCGCAAACGTCGAAAACCTGGCCACTACCTACCGTAACCTTATTAATCTCGCCCAAGGATCGGACGCCTGGACAGTGGCTTCCTACCAACAAGCCATCGCTCTTGATCCCACCAACCCCAACCTACGCATCGCTCTGGGTGGTACCCTCTACGCCCTCAAAAACTACTCCGAAGCCGCCCGCTTCTTCCAATCCGCTGTTGACCTCAAGCCAAATCTCCCCAACGCCTACTACAACCTAGGGGCGACTTACCGCGAACAGGGCGACTATCCCAAAGCACTCGCCGCCTTGCAGAACGTCTCAAACCTAGTAGACCGCGGTTCGGCCGACTATACCAAGGTCCAAACCGAGCTAGATGACCTGAGAAAGAAGTTAGGCGAAGCCGCCGCCCAGGCTCCTGCTGCCGCCCCGGCTAAAACGGAACTAGAGTCCCCCCAGCCCCTTCCTTCCCCCAAGCTTAACCCTCCCCTCAAGCTTCCCGCCGAACTCGGCCCAGAATCTTCCCCCTCCCCCACCCCCATACCATAAATCTCCCCTCTGGTAAAATGACACAACAGGGCCTATAGGTAAGTGGTATACCGGATCGTTCGCAACGATCAGTCGCCAGTCCGATTCTGGCTAGGTCCACAAGATCCAATTTCAAATTTCAAATTTTTAATTTAAAATTGGGACTCCGGGCCCGTGGTATACCGGTAACACATCTCCATGGCATGGAGAAGTAAGGGGTTCAATTCCCCTCGGGTCCACAAACTTAACTTCTACTTCAAAAACTCCAGTGGGTTTAGATTGGTTCCCCCCCTGTGAATCTCAAAATGCAAATGGGGTCCGGTAGACCTGCCTGTCGATCCTTCCAACCCTATCTGATCTCCTCGTCTTACCGTTTGGCCGGCAACGACCGATACTTTGGATAAATGGGCATATAGGGTCTGATAACCGTTTCCATGGTCAATGATCACCCTATTACCATATCCGCCATTGTCCGGCCAGCCAGCCACCGTCACTTTCCCGGAGTCGGCAGCCAAAACCGGCGTCCCAAATGCCGTCGCAATATCCAATCCCCGGTGATACCAGACAAACCGCTGGGTAATCCGCCCGCCGATCGGCCACACGAACTGGCCCAGTGCCGATACCGCACCCGCGTCCGGAGTCCTCTGAGCCACATACAAAGTCGGTGACCAGGGCACTTCACGTGGCTTTTTCCCCTCGGGCACTATCAATTCTTGTCCCACCGCCAGCGCAAAGGTCTCATTATCGGTAAATGTGTTAAACGGGAAATCCACAATTGCCTGGGTATCGGCGCTGTATTTTTTGGCGATTGAATAAATCGTCTCCCCCCTAGTCACTTTGTGTCTTACCCCAGACACCGGCAATATCCGTAACCTCTGTCCCGGCCGGATTGCCCCCACCGTTGCCAAGTTATTCTCCCACCGGATAGTATCGCTATCGATACCAAACTTGGTCGCGATCCCGGACACCGTGTCTCCCCCGGCCACGGTATATTCCAGGACTTTATCCCTCACCTTGTCCGACACAATTGTCACCGTCGCGTTTTCCGTTACCTCCATAACTACAGCCGATGGCGAAGACTCCGGCTCGCCGGAATTCCCCACTCCGGGAAAAGAACTAGCCAATACCGGGGCCAAAGTTATCCCCATAGCCGCCAACCCCGCCATCCCGGTGTGCACGAACGGCCGAGCAAACCGCCCCCGCTGCCGGTACAAAGTCTGGGCCACCCACCTCTTAACCGCCTCAAATTTCGAAAACCATCTATACCCCCGCCGAAAAGCCCAAGCCCACCAAGCCTGACAATATTCCCAAAAATCACTTCCAACACCCATAACCCTTTTTCTAATACTCATCGGCTCAACGAATATAACCTATGAAAATCACAAACGCAAAATTGCTTTCTCAAAGGCCCCCTTATCCGATCTTTCCACCTCGGTTTTACCTATCAGTTGTGTGGTCTCATGTCCCATCCCGGCGGCCACAACAATATCCCCCGCCTTGGCCATTTCCACCCCCATCTCAATCGCCCGATCCCGGTCATCCTCTCTACGTGGCCTCCTCCTCATCCCACTCACAATCTGCTCATAAATTTCATCCTGGGATTCGCTTCTCACATCGTCCGTCGTCACTATCACCTCATCGGCGTATTTATCAGCAATCCGTCCCATCACCGGCCTTTTCTCTTTATCCCGTTCTCCAGTGCAACCAAAAACAAGTATTATCTTACTTTTCGTCTCACGCCTTAGACTAACCAGCAACTGTTCTAGTGCGTTTGGCGTATGGGCAAAATCCACAATACACCTAAACTTCTGCCCCATTTTCACCTCTTCTCTTCTCCCCGGCACCCCCGCAAACCCCTTCACAGTCTTATTGATTGTTGAGTCTTGAATCTTGAATATTTTAGCGACCGCAACTGCGGCTGCGATGTTATATTTATTGTATTCCCCCCTCAAACCCGGGTTTATATCTCTATTTTTAGTTTTTGAATATTTGATAATTTCAGCTTCAGAACTTATTTGAAAATTGGTGCTTGAAAATTGAAAATTGGGCAAAACCGCATATTTAACATTCCTAAACAATTTCGCCTTCGCAGCCACATACTCTTCCATAGTTTTGTGATAGTCCAAGTGTTCATGCGTAATATTCGTCAGTACCCCAATCTTAAAATTGCACCCCACCACCCGATTTTGATCCAACCCATGAGAGGTCACTTCCAAAACCACATGCGTACATCCCGTGTCTACCATTTGTCGCAATAGTTTTTGCAACACAGAAGCATCCGGGTTTGTCACATGTAAGCCTCCAGAGTTTACCGTCGTCACATACCCAGCTTTAATTCCCGCGGCTTTCAAAATCTCGTATATCAACGTCGTCGTAGTCGTCTTTCCATCCGTCCCCGTCACCCCAATTACAGTCAAATTCCTAGCGGGATACCCATAATAAACCACCCAAAACCAAGACCTAAACCAGTGATAAACATTTTTCAACCTTCTAATCATCAGTGAATTCTATCAAATGTCCTGAAAACTCGGAAAACTCAGACATCAGAACTTCAGAATTGACCAGAACGCCAGATTGAATGCAATTTGTTTAGTCTCCTCGAAAGGATTTTGTATTTATCAGCCAGAATCTTGGCTTCCTCTGTCAGCCGAGGGACTGCAATTGCAAGAGCCCGCAAATGGGAAATTACTTCATCACTTGACCCAATTGCAATCATTTACCTGGGCAGAAATCGATTTCCCCGCTCTTTTAATTTGCTTAACCGAATCGTACTCAGCTTTCGGAACTCGCAATAAAAATGTATACAAACCGCGTAATAACGTTAACGACTCCCGATACACTTCGAGGTCCATCACGTCCCTAATCACAATGTTATCCTATCAGATCTTCTGATGTCCGACACACTGACATTCTGATTCTCCGAGTTTTCTGAGTTTATATCACAGCGACGCTAGCCACACTCCAAACACAGCCAGAACTATCCCAGTCAGCCACGCGCGAGCTACGATTTTGGGCTCTTCCCAGCCTAGAAGCTGCAGCCAATGATGCAAGGGAGCAATCAGAAAAATCCGCTTTTTCATAAACCTTTTACTATACAGCTGCAGCATGCTGCTTACCCCCTCCGCTATAAACACCCCGCCGATAATCAGCATGGCTATCATCCGCCCTGAAAGTAGTCCCACCACCGCCAATGTCGCCCCAAAAGCCAACCCCCCCATGTTCCCCAGCATTATCCGGGCCGGATAAATATTAAAATACAAAAACGCAGCCAATGCTCCGATCCACACCGCGATAAACGTCGCCAAAACCTGGTCTAGTCCAGCAAGAGCAATCACCCAGAACGCCATCAGACAAATAAGAAGCAGCCCGCCCGACAGCCCATCTAATCCATCCGTAATATCAAACGCATTGGCAAATCCCACTATCAAGAAAGCCGCCAATGGCAAATATGCAAGTCCCAGGCGCCATATTCCAAAAAATGGAATGTAGACAAAATCAATTTTCAGCCCCCAGTACAAAATTGCCGCAGCAGTCAGCCCCACCACCCATTGCAATAAAAATTTATGCCTCATCCGAAGCCCAAAAAATCCCGACCTGCCAAATCCCAGGATTTTTATTAAATCATCATAAAATCCCAAAGCCGCAAAACCTGCAAATGTCACAAATATCGCCGCCAGTTCCCACCCCGGTGGATATCCCCAAATTAGTCCCCGGTCCAACGTAAACTTTTCCGAAGCAATTGCAAACAAAATAATAACGACCAGCGCTACCAGTATCCCTCCACCAGTGGGCACTCCAGCCTTCCAAGCGTGCATCTGTCTCACTTGGTGGAAAGCAGCCGTAGCGTCTTTCCTCACTTCGTCAGTCTCTTTTTTACGAGTAAACTTCAATCGGTACAGAAGCCCTATAAATGGCACAAACCCCACCATGCTCACCACAAAACTGATAAGAAGCATCCCCAAATAAAACTGCATGCCCAAATATTCTAACACTCCAGTGATACAATAAGTCCAGATGTCACCCCCTATTTCCTCGCTCAAAAACGTCAATAACATCTATTTTTTAGGCATAGCGGGACAGCTGATGAGCGCACTGGCCTGTGTGGCCAAAGACTTTGGTTACCACATCACCGGTTCAGATGAAAACGCCTATCCGCCAGCCACTACATACCTCGAAAGCTCGAAAATAACCTGGATCAGCGGCCATAAACCAGAAAATATCGGCCACCCAGATCTTGTGGTATTGGGCAACCACATCCGGCAGGGAAATCCGGAACTCGAAGCCCTCCTCGAAAGCAAAATCCCCTTCGTCTCATATCCCCAAATGGTCCGCCTGCTTTTTCCCAACGCCAAGTATCGCCTGGTGGTAGCAGGCACTCACGGTAAATCCACTACCACATCCCTACTAGGCTGGATTCTTACCCAAGCCGGACTAAATCCCACAGTTTTAATCGGAGCCCAGTCAAAAAACTTCAACTCTTCATTTCGCTTGGGAAGCAAAGAGATTCTAGTCATCGAAGGCGATGAATACACTAGCTCTTGTTTAGATAACACGCCAAAATTCCTCTACTACGAACCGACTCACGCCATACTAACCAGCGCAGAACTTGACCACATGGATGTCTTCAATACTTGGGAGAAACAAGCAACAGCGTTTACCAGCTTCGCCAAATCAGTCTCCCAAATGCTCATTGTTTGTGGAGACACTCTAAACGGCAATAAATTAAGCCTACCCACCAAAGCTAAAGTCGAAAAGTACGGTCTAGGAGAATTTGACTGGCAAGCAACAAATATTCACTTTTCAGGCAAACTCACCAAGTTCGATGTTTCTCATCACGAAAAACTGCTCGGCACTTTCTCCATGCACCTTTCGGGCAAACATTATATCCAAGACTCTCTCTCGGCCATCGCTCTTGCTCACCACACCGATATTCCTACTCATATCATTCAGAAATCGCTCCTGACATTTAAGGGTGTTGGTAAACGCTTCGAAGTCGTCTATGACAAAGGCATTACTATTATCGACGACTACGCTCACCACCCCACTGCTATCAAAGTCACCTTAGAAGCAGCCTCGTCCCGCTACCCAAGCCGTCGCCTGTGGGCTATCTATGAACCCCATACTTTTACCAGAGTCAAAGGCCTCCTTCCCCAGTTCGCCCACTGTTTTGATCCTGCAGACATCGCCATTATTGCAGACATCATGCCCGCCCGAGAGAAGGCCCTTACCGGACTTGTTCACTCCAGAGATATAGTCGCTACAGCCAAAAATCACCCCGACATCCACTATCTAGCTACTCCCGACGAAATCCTCGCCTATCTCAAACAAAATCTTAAACCCAATGATGTTTTCGTCTTCATGTCCGTCGGAAAGTTTGGTGATCTACCAAAAAAATTGTCCGAATTTATAACAATCCAATGACCCAAATCCTTCCCTCTTCCCCTCACCAAGATTTTGAAAACATAAAAAAGCTTGACGAAAACGGCATTGAGTATTGGGTAGCCAGAGAATTAATGCCTCTTCTGGAATACGACCAGTGGAGAAATTTCGAAGCAGTAATCGACAAAGCCAAAGTAGCTACATCACAGTCAAATCAAAATGTTACAAGCCATTTTGTTGACATCGGCAAAATGGTAAAACTAGGTTCCGGAAGCGAAAGAAAAATCAAAGACTACAAGCTATCTCGTTATGCCTGCTATCTCATCGCTCAAAACGGAGATCCCAGCAAACAAGCTATCGCCAATGCTCAAACATATTTTGCTATTCAAGCCCGCCGCCAGGAAGTAGCTACCTTTGAAGAGGAAAACAAAAGGCTATTCATCCGCCAGGAAGTAAAAAAACAAAACAAACAACTTTTCTCTACGGCGTCTAGATCGGGAGTTAGAAATTTTGGTAAATTCAATGATTTGGGTTACCTCGGTCTTTATGGTCTGCATATACCAAAGATCAAGGCCAAGAAAGATATCGGCAAGGACGACATTCTTGACAGAGCCGGAGCCACAGAACTTGCCGCCAATCTCTTTCGCATCACTCAGACCGAGGAGAAAATTAGAAAGGATAATATCATCGGCGAAGGTCGAGCCTCACTTACTCATTTTTCAGTCGGATCGAAGGTCAGAGAAACTATTAGAAAAATCGGCGGTACTATGCCCGAAGATTTACCTCCAGCACTGCACATCAAAAAGTTAAAACCCAGCCAACAAAAACTTCTCAAATGACAGCCCAAGCTCTTCGCACCAAATACCCCAAATTTATTTACGAAAGCTTTTCCGCAGACAGCAACACCTTAAAATTCAACTACTCTATCTCCAAACATCGTTTCACTCACCAAATCTCTTTCGAGAATTTAAAACTGGACAACTTAATATTTCATCTTGGTCTTGCCGAAATGTTCTCTTACTGGAAACTTACCTGTTCCCCCAACATCGAAATCAAAGCTGGGTACTTATCTCCAAAGCAAATTAAATTTTGGGAAAAATTATTAATCAAAGGCATGGGCCAATATTTTTATGAAAACAAAATAGATTTTACAAAACCGGGCTTTCTTAAAATCACTTCATCGACTAACAAACCTGTCAACTTAACTGAAAAACTGGACAACTGGACAACTAATTCCGTCCTCGTTCCTCTTGGTGGCGGCAAAGACTCAATAGTCACCGCCGAACTTCTCAAAAAACATTTTGATATTCAACCCATCATTGTCCACCCCACCACCCCTGCCAGTATTCGTATTTCTAAATTAATCACCAATACTCCCCCAATCATAGTTCGCCGTATTTTAGATCCTTACATGCTCGAGCTCACTAAACAGGGTTATTTAACTGGTCACATCCCCTACTCCGCAATCCTGGCATTTATATTTCTTCTACCGGGTCATCAATACATCGCTGTCTCCCAAGAAAGAAGTTCTGATGAAGGCAATGTCGAATATTTAGGTCACACCATCAACCACCAATACTCTAAAACATTAGAATTCGAAACAGACTTTAATAATTACATTAAAGACACAGGCATTTCATACTTCTCATTCTTAAGGCCACTGTATGAATTACAAATAACTAAATTGTTTTCGAAAATGCCCCAATATTTCAAAGAATTTCGTTCCTGCAACCGCAACCAGCAACAAGACTCCTGGTGCGGTCATTGTCCCAAATGTGTTTCTACTGCCCTCCTCCTCTCTCCATTTTTATCCAAAGACAAAATAATTGAAATTATCGGCACATATCCACCAGATAACCCATCAAACCCCGACTTGAGAAAAATCAAACCTTTTGAATGTGTTCTCACTCGCGCCGAAGCCGAAGCCTGCTATACCGGCCAGGGTTTAGATGCCATATTATCCTCCTGGCAGGACAATCCAAATATGCCAAAAGAGTTTGCCAAAATCCTCAAAGGCGCCTACTTCTAAATCTAAGCGAACAGCCAAAGGCTCTCAGTGCCCCCACGGGGCAAGCCCCACAGTTCTTCGGGGACTAAGAGATTATTTTGTCCTCCACTCCCGTTTGCTTTCTATATCAGCAAGTACTCCAGTTCGGCTAATGGCCTCGTCTTGGCGTAGTTGTTCAACAACTCCTCTGAATTCGTCATCATTGAGTTGCCGCGGCGTTTCAACAACGGTCGGCTTTTTAAGAACGGGATGAACCTCTCTGGTAAATATTGATTCTACGGCAGTGCCTTCTAAAAGATAAAGTCTATATAGTTTTCCACCTGTAATCCATTCAACAACGCGAGGAATCGCAAAGCCTCCGGAATATGTAGGATCACCGATAACTGGTTCATGGTACCTTGTGGTCAATGGTGAAACGTGATCTTGTGTCAATGTGGCTTTAAAAGCATGGGGAGAGTCTTTCCACTGGAAGAAAGGATCATCTTTTTTTAGATCCACAAACTCTTTACCTTGAGCAAAATCAGTTTTAAATTTCCGTCTAGCTAATTCGATGGCTTCTTGAGATTGGACGAGTTCAGCACCCATGAACTCCATTGCATCACAAAAAGTGTCTTGACGTGTAGACAACCACGTATACAATAGGCTTAGTAAACTTCCCTGTGAGGCGAAAGCATTTGCGGGGGATTTTTTAAAGAAGATATCGAAAGGTGTCTCAAGAAAGAAAAATGATTCTTGATCAAATCGCCAAACTTGACAAAGTCCTCATCTTAGGTTTTGCCCGCGAGGGCCAGTCCACTTACAATTTCCTCCACAAAAAATTCCCCAAACTGCAAATAGATCATGCCGACCAAATAGACGGCCCGGATTACCTCGCCCATCTCACGGATTATCCTCTGATTATAAAATCACCCGGCGTTAGTCCTCACAAACCCGAAATCGTCCATGCCAAAAAATCAGATGTAATTTTCACTTCCCACATGCAAATCTTTTTCGAAATTTGCCCTAGTAAAAAAACCATCGGTGTCACTGGTACCAAGGGCAAATCCACCACTGCATCGTTAATTTATCACGTTTTACATGAAGTCGGCCTGCCCGCCGTGTTGGCGGGCAACATCGGTTCACCCGCACTAGATTACCTGGATGAAATCACTCCCGAAACCTGGATCATCAATGAGCTTTCTTCATACCAATTAATGGATTTAACTATTAGTCCCCACATAGCCGTCCTGCAAAATATTTACCCGGACCATCTCGATTACCATCAAGACTTCGAAGAATACAAAAACGCCAAATTAAACATCACTAAATTCCAAACCGAAAACGACTATTTAATCACTGCCATCGATGTTCCCACAAAAGCCAAAAAGATATTTATTAAACCTGAACCGGTCGAATCCCAACTCCTCGGTACACACAATCTTTACAACACTCAACCATCAATAATAATCGGTAAGATCCTGAGTTTGCCGAAGGATGAAATCCTTTCGGCCATAAAAACTTTTAAACCCCTAGATACCCGTATAGAACTGGTCGCTGAAAAAAACGGCATCAAATTTTACGCCGACACTTTGGCCACAATTCCAGAAGCCACAATTGCTGCAATTGACACATTACACCCCCGCGTGACCACTCTCATTGCCGGCGGTCACGAACGAAAACAAAATTACTCCGATTTAGCCAAAAAAATCCTAAGTTCCAGCATAAAAACACTCATTCTTTTCCCCGCTACTGGCCCCCGCCTGGCCAAACTGGTTAACCAATCGACAAATTCACCGACTAACATCTTTCATGCCAATTCCATGTCCGATGCGGTAAAAATAGCACTAGATCATACTAGATCAGGTGAAATTTGCCTTCTCTCCCCCGCCGCCCCCAGCTTTACTCTCTTTCGTGACTACCGTGACGAATACGACCAATACAAAGCCGCAATAGTCGCAAATCGCCCCTCCGGCTCACCTATCCGCACCGATCGATAATGGGAAAAATAATTCAGGTCTTTCGCTGTATCAATCCCACAGTCCTCAACTTTCAGATTATTTACCTGCTTTTTGATATATCCCACCAAGTCTACGGATACCCCTCCAGGGACTTTCTCGAGAAACGGCTTCCACTCCGGGTCGTTCGCCTGCTCCACCGTCTCAAAAACATACGATTCTTTTCTCACCCCCGGCCCGATAACTACCCTGGCATCCTTACCAAACTTCCTCGCCACTTTCTGGATCAACTTCTTCCAAACCCCCTGATATCCCAAATGCACCAAAGCCACCTTCTCTTCGTCACAAACAACCACTGGAAAACAGTCCGCAGTCAACATAAATAAAACCACCCCCGGCTCGTCCGTCACAATCGCATCGCATTCCACGGTCCTCCCCTTGTCTTTACTCCCCACCTCCATAATATCAGCCCCATGATTTAGCGAAGTAAATACACAATCCTCAATCTTCAATCCCAATCTCCCCAAAAACCTTTTCCTATTACTATTTACAATTCCTTCCTCCCCCCACCTGAAACTCATATTCCCGTCTTTTACAGTTGACGCTCCATAAATCAAATTCATTCCGTTATTTTACACGAATAGGTATAATATTCCGGCATGGCCCAGTATATAGTCACCGGGGGTACTCCGCTTAAGGGACACGTCGATATTTCCGGCAACAAAAACTCCATTCTTCCCCTCATGGCAGCCTCAGTCATCGCTTCCGGCCCGGTTACTCTCAAAAACGTCCCTGGAATAAAAGACGTAGCCGTCTTGTCCGATATTTTGACCAGTCTAGGCGCCAAAATCACCCACCAAGACCACATCTTAACCATAGATCCCACCGGCATCAAATCCTCCACCGTCGATCCCACTTTGTCCCAAAAGCTGCGTGCCTCAATTATTCTTCTGGGCCCACTTCTAGCTAGATTCAGAAAGGTTTCCCTGGGCTTCCCCGGGGGCGACGTCATCGGCAAGCGGGCCATAGGCACCCACCTAGATGGCCTAGCCGCTTATGGTAGCCACTTTGATATCGTGGACACCACCATTACTGGTTCCCTTTCCAAATCCCCCACTCAAAATGTCGAGGTTTTTTTGGACGAAGCCTCCGTCACCGCCACCGAAAATGCTCTTATTATGGCCGCTTCTCAACCCGTCACTTCTGTCATCGATAACGCAGCCTGTGAACCCCACGTGGTTGACTTGGCCAATTTCTTGTGCGAATTAGGCGCCAATATCGAAGGCGTCGGCTCAAATCGTTTAATTATTACCGGAACGACTTCACCCAAAACGGCAAATTATACCGTTGGCCCGGATTACATTGACGCCGGCACTTTTGCCATCGCGGCTGCCGCCACCGGCGGCCAAATCTCAATTTCCCCCGTCTGTCAAGCAGACATGCGCATGATCCTCTTGTACCTTTCCCGCTTGGGCGTCAAACATTCCTGGACCAAATATGACACTTTAGAAATCTATCCCAGTGATCTATCTGTCGATTCCGAAAAAATAGGACTACGTCAAAAATTCCAAACCCGCACCTGGCCGGGCTTTCCCACCGATCTTATGAGCCCGCTCATAATCCTGGCCACCCAGGCCAAAGGATCAGTGTTGCTTCACGACTGGATGTACGAAACCCGCATGTTTTTTACCGACAAACTCGTCTCCATGGGCGCCAATATCACTCTCTGCGACCCGCATAGAGTGATCGTCACCGGCCCTACCCCTCTCCACGGCCGTCATACCGCCTCACCGGACATCAGGGCCGGCATGTCTCTTCTTATCGCCTCACTTTGCGCCCAAGGAGAAAGCACTATCGACCACGCTCACCTTATCGAACGCGGTTACGAAGACCCCGTCTCCCGTTTCGCCTCACTTGGCGCCAAAATCCAGCGCACGGACACCCATGACTGATCTTTTCCCCTATAATACCCTCAAAGTCCACGCCCAAGCCAAAAGATTTATTGAACTCAACTCTCCCGATCAAAAAATCCCCACCGATGAACCGTTTTTATTTTTAGGCCTCGGCGCCAATATTTTATTCACCAAAGACTTTGATGGAACCATCGTCAAAATCAATTTTTCCGGCATCAAGGTCGTCAAAGAAACCGACTCGGAAGTTATTATAGAAGCCGCCGCCGGCCAAAATTGGCACGACTTAGTTACCTGGTCAGTGGACCATAATCTTTCGGGCCTGGAAAACATGGCCTTAATTCCAGGTACAGTCGGCGCCGCCGCCGTCGGCAACATCGCCGCCTACGGCCAAAACCAAGAAGATGTTTTCGAATCTCTTTCAGCTCTTGACATAACCACCAACAAATCAATTAATTTTTTCAAACCTGATTGTAAATTCACTTACCGCGAAAGCTTATTTAAAAAAAACGCTTTCTTAATTACTTCCGTTACCTATCGCCTCTCCAAAGTCCCCCATCTGGAAACCTCATACCACGCCACCCGCCACGCCTCTCTTCTTCCCACTCTTCAACAAATAGCCAAAGAACCCTACACCATCAAAGACGTGTATAACGCCATAATTAAAATGCGTACTGAAAAACTCCCCGACTGGCACAAAGTTGGCACCGCCGGCAGTTTTTTCAAAAACCCCGTCATCACTAAACAAAAATACACCAAGATGCAATCTCGAATTCCTGATCTTCTCGCCTACCCCATCGACAAACTGTTATACACCGATCCGTCAGATCAAGATAAATATGTAAAACTCTCCGTGGCCAGAGTATTAGATGAACTAGGCTGGAAAGGCAAAAACATCGGCCGCGTTTCCACTTCTCCCAATCAAGCCCTATACGTGATCAATCTCGGCGGAGCCACCGGCCAGGAGATATTCGAATATGCCGAAATGATGCGCCAAGACATTAAAAAACACTTCGACATCGACCTCGAATACGAGGTCAGAATTATCTGACCAAACATGTCCTCGGAATACAATCTTCGCTACTGGACTCATGCGCACGACGCATATCAACTTCTCCCTCTCAAAGAAATCATTAAACTAAAATCTCAAACTCTCCTTTGGTCAGCTAGAATTGGGACCGGTCTCCTGGGACTCACCGATTGTTCCTCGGGAAAGCGTGGCCCGAAGAACTCGGCCGAAATCATACTGGCCATTGGCAGTACAGGACTAGCTCAATTAATTAAACTAGGCTTTATCCCCTGTCCAACTTGCAGGCCTGACCAGCTCGACACGTTTTGGGAAATCGCCACTGAAATGGCACGAGAGAAGTACCGCCTCCAATATCCCAGAGACTTCACTAACAAAAAAATCGTCGGATTCGACGCCCTCCGACTCGATTGGGAAACCATCCTCAATATTACAAAGCGTCCACCCTCCCGAATCTATACCTCCCCCAAACCCGACCAAAACTTGCTCTCAAAGACAATCGACGCATTCCTCGCCCTAAGTATCCCCCTCCCGCCCATCGGTTTTTACAACCGAACTGCTCCAGGAAACTTCACGGAAATTGACATTGGTCACTCATAACTCCTCTTCAATCTATCCTTCTGCTTTTTCTTTTCAATCGCCAATTCAATCAAGCGGTCGAGAAGTTTAGAGTATGACAAACCGGATGCTTCCCACAATTTCGGGTACATAGAAATACTGGTAAACCCCGGCAGGGTATTAATTTCATTAATCACCAATTGTCCGTCTGGCCGCATAAACATATCCACTCTCGCCATCCCACCGCACTCCAAAACCTTAAACGCTCTTATCGCCAATTTTTGTATCTCGGACACCTGTTCCTTGGTTAATCTCGCGGGTATTTTCAATTCCGCTCCATTTTCATCAATATATTTCGCTTCATAATCATAAAATTCATGCCTCTTAGCAATTACTTCTCCAGGAATCGACGCAATCGGATCATCGTTTCCTAATACACTAACCTCTAACTCTCTCCCCTTCACCTCCTCCTCAATTATCGCCTTCGTATCATATTTAAAAGCCTGCTTTAAGCTAACGACTAACGACTTCTGACTAGCCGCTTTGCTTACTCCAACTGACGATCCCATATTCACCGGCTTCACAAATACAGGATACTTCAGCATTAATCTCTTAATTAACTCAATATCTTTCACTACTTCAAATTTAGCCACCGGAATTCCTGATTGCATTAGAAGTCTTTTTTGCACATCCTTATCCATCCCGACAGCCGACCCCAGCACACCCGCCCCAACATACGCCACATCCATCAGCTCCAACAGTCCTTGTAAACTCCCATCCTCGCCATACGTCCCATGAATAATCGGGAACACTACATCCAACTTCTCATCTTGTGGCACCAACGACTTATCGCCAGACGGCAAACTTTTCATTTCAGATCCGCTCGGTAACCATTTCTGGTCCATTCGATGCCACCTCCCATTCTTATCCACTCCCAGCAAACTAACCTCATATTTATTCTTATCCAGCGCCCGATAAATACTCGCCGCCGACCGCACACTCACTTCATGCTCCCCACTCCTCCCCCCAAACACCACCCCCACCCTGATTTTTCCCATGCCTGGTTATTATATAATGGCCGCACAATGCCTCTTTCTTTAATCCGCCTCTGGCTCGGGCCTTTACCTAAAGAAGAAATTTTCCCCGAGAAAAAACCAAATTTTTTCCTCCACTGGTTCGTCCATCCCATCAAACGCCGCCTGGCCAAATATTATTTATTACTCCTCCAGAAAACCTTCGGACTGACTGTTATTGGCATCACCGGCTCAGTCGGAAAAACCACCACCAAAAGAATGCTCCAAGCCATTCTTCCCAATTCAATAGCTACAGCAGACAACATTACTCCCACCTACAACATCCCCACTACGATTTTGCATACTCCTCCTTGGACCAAATATTTAATCTTAGAAATGGGCGTCGAATATATTGGCGATATGGACTTTTACCTCTGGCTCGCCCGCCCAGATATCGCCATCATCACCCCCATCAATCTCACCCACACTGTTTATCTCAAAAACCTAAAAACCATAACCAACGAAAAAGAAAAAATCACCAAATATGCTAAACATATAATCACCTACAAAGACGTCAAAGCCACGGGGTACGAGGTCAACAAAGCCTTAGTTACAAAGGTCGCCCACCTCCTCGGTATTACACCCAACTTCTCGTCTTACGCCCCCGCGCCTCACAGGATGAATTTCATCAATCTCAAAAACGGCAGCATCTTAATAGACGACACTTACAACGCCAACCCCCTGGCCACCCAAGAAGCCTTAAAAACCCTGGTCAGAACTGCCACAAATCACAAAAAGACCCCAGTTTTTGTTTTTGCCCAAATGAACGAGCTAGGCCAGTATGAAAAGAGTGCCCACCAAAAAATTGGTTTAGAAATTAGAAAATTAGGAATTAGAAATTTATTTTGTCTCGGCCCGGCAACGAAACATACAATCCAGTCCGCCGGCTTCGGCGAATACTGCAAAAATCAAGAAAATTTATACAAAGCATTAATGAAAATTGGGATTTTGGATTTGGGATTTGTGACTTTGATTAAGGGTTCCCGCTCCTGGCACCTGGAAAATTTAGTCGAGAAACTCATTTTTTCTCCATAATAATTTTCTTTTTCAAACTCAAAATCTCCCTTTTCAGTTCCAATTTACGGACAAACCACAAATTGTGCTGGTCCATAACCAGTTTAGCTCCTTCATTCTCCCGATAATCATCCCCCATGTCCGCCAAGGTTCTTTTTATCCTGATTTCCTCCGCTCCCACAGTCTCCAGCTGATGCAGCTCCCCCCTCAACTTTTTCAACTTTTCTTCTAATTCTTGCAATTTCATGTCGCAATTTTACTATCTAAATTTGACTTGCTTCAATCCCCGTGGTTCAATATAGAATGTAAGCTGTTGAATAACAGCTTTAGAGGGGTCTGGAGACCCGAACCACCTGCAGGTGGTTTTTTAAACCAAAACAATGGAAACTTTAAAATCCGGTACACCCAAGCCCGAAGCCAAAAAAAACTTTTTTGAATCTCTCCCCATAGTTGGAATCGCAATAAACTGGATCATCACTCGATATTACAAATACAAAGCCTCTCAATTCGCAAAATACAATCCCGGATTCATCGAATACGCAGATCACCTCTAACTACTACCCTGCTTTCGTCAAGCTTTCCAAAAACTCATCATTATTTTTGGTCTTCTTCATTTTATTTATAAGAAGCTCGGTTCTCTCTTCAGCATCCAGAAGATCCAGCATTCGCCGCAGCTGATTAATTTTATCCAATCTCTTCCCCAAAAGCTTTTCTTCACCTCTAGTTCCTGATACCAACAAATTAAACGATGGGTACACTCTCCGGTCGGCCAGCTTTCGGTCCAGATGCAACTCCATATTCCCCGTTCCTTTGAATTCCTCATATATGAGGTCATCCATCCGTGATCCCGTATCAACAAGGCATGTCCCAATAATCGTCAAGCTTCCCGCCCCGTCAATATTCCGAGCAGCGCCGAAGGCCTTCTTAGCAGGATAAATAGCCTCAGCCGAAAATCCACCCGACAGCATCCTTCCCGACTGTCCTCCAATCAGGTTATATGCCCGCGCCAGACGGGTTATGGAGTCCAAAAGCACGAACACGTCACGCCCCATCTCCACCAACCTCTTGGCCCTCTCCAAAGCCAGCTCGGCAATTCGCACCTGCTCCAGAGGTGGCTCATCAAAATGTGATGCCGCCACTTCGCCCTTTAGGTTTCGCGTAATCTCCGTTACCTCTTCCGGTCGCTCGCCAATTAGTACCGCCATCAAATGCATTTTGGGATAATTCTTAGTGATCCCCTCGGCAATTTCGCGCATCAGCCAGGTTTTACCAGCCTTGGGTTGGGCCACAATCAAGCCCCGCTGTCCCCGACCAATCGGAGCAATCAAATCAATAATCCGAGTAGAAAGCGGTTCTGGCCCAGTCTCCAGTATCACTTGTTCGTCCGGAAATATTGCCGTCATGGAATCAAAATCCGGCCGGCCGAGAGCCTCCTCAGGCGTCATTCCATTAATTTTTTCCACTTTTAGTAGACCCCAATACCTTTCGTTTTCTTTAGGCGCCCTGGCCTGACCTCCCACCATATCCCCAGGCCGAAGCGAAAACCGCCTCACCTGCGACGATGAAATATATACATCTTTAGACGACGGGATCATTTTGGGCCGCAAATATCCATGCCCGTCCGGCGTCACATCCAGAAATCCCTCCACATATTCTGTCGGCAATCCCGCATCCGGAATAACCCGATCATCAACCGTGCCATCAAATTGCCCATATACCTGCCTACTCACCGGCCTGGCAGCCCTTGGCGCTACTCTCCCAATCACTCGTACTACTCCCGGCCGCATCATCGACCTAATACCCGATCCCCCTGCCACCATTGGCCGGTCATCCATGTTACTTTCACTGGACTCACTAGTAGCACTAGCCACGCCAGACACTTTGTCGTCGTCAGACATACCAAGAAAAATTTAGAGGTTAGTCACAAAATTTATAAGGAGAAATCAAGATATTTCCAGACAAACAGAAGAACCTAGAGCCTAGTATATCATTACCCGCCTGGCTGTCAATACCAGCCTTTTCCAAGCCGTCCCAGGGGGCCAGCAGGTCTGCAAAACCAAAATCTCTTCCTCATCCTGCGGCTTCAAATATCTCGTATCACTAGACGCTAGACGCTGAACGCTAGACACTTTGTATATAAACAACTTGCCCTTGTAAACCAACTGGACTTCATCACCCAGTATCAACCTATCAAGCAAATAAAACACCGCATTATATCTAGCAAAGTCAATGGGTTGTGCCGAATGGGCAAACAAAAACGTCGTCCCCTTCTCCCCCGGATGAGCCAATCCTTTGGCCTGCGCCACCCCCAGCTTCAAAGCCGTCAAGTACTCCTTCTCGCTCCCGGCATCTACATTCTCAATAACTTTAGATACAGCACCAATTTTGGGAATATATACCGAAAAATTCTCGTCCGGCACTTCCCATTTTGGGACTTGTGATTTAATTATTGGAATTTCACTGAGACTGGTGACTTGAGGTTTGGGATTTACGAAGTATCTAAATTCTTCTTTCGCTAATGGCCCAAATATCACTATCATCGCTATAACCCCATATCCCACCATAACTATTCCCACAGCTTTCAACCCTCTCCCGACATTCTTCAAAACTGTCACCCTCTTCCCAATATCCACCACCCCCACCGCCCCTTTTCCATAAACTACCCCTGACTTCATTTCCAAACTCGTCTGGCCAATTTTTGAAACCATAATCCAAAAACCACTACCCCCACTGCCTCAGCAACCAACCACCCGCCCCCTCCAGTTTTAGGGGTCTTTTGGGCTACCGGGGAAAGTGTCGCACTGGGACTAGCAACTCCCGTTGATCTTATGGTAACAGTCGGTCTAACCGTAAGCGTAGGCACGACTGTTGGTCGGAGTGTTGGTGTAGGGGTAGTCACGGTTGGCCGTATACTGGGCACAAGAGTGGGTATAGTCTGTCTCGCTGTTGGAGAAACCGTCGGAACCTGCGTCAGCGTTGGAACCGCAGTTTGGATCTCACCTCCCGTACACTCCCCCGAATACCACACCATATAATCCTTCAAATTGGCCTCATTACAAGTCCACCCCCCCACCCGGCAATTTTTATCAAAAACATTTAATGATACTGTCTTCCCGCACGGTATACCCGCTAGACTTTGGGAACTTGCCCAAGTCTCATTGTCTCCACACTCGGTCAGCTTTCCGTCACACACCCACTTGGCTACAAAAAAACTAGTAGCCTCACATTCTCCATTTACCGGATCACATTCTCCCGAACACCTGTGGACGTTGGCAGCTACTCCGCTCCCGCACAAATTAGTGTACACCCCCGCCCCGTAAGTGAGTGCCGGCCGACTTGGCCATTTCATTCCAAATACCGCCAGTATTGCGGTCAGTAGTGCCACAATTTTCGTCCTGATCATACCGAAATCTCGTGGGCTGGACTGGGAAGTGGTAAGCCTGCCCTACTCACCACCCCCCAGTTCAACCCGCGATCCTCACTCCACCCTCCCCGTGGCTAATTTATCCAAAATACAGCCGTGATTAGTCCTTATTTTTTCTTGACAAGCTTGTTTTATAAATGATATCACCATATCAAGTGACAATCGCCAGATCTGTCCAGGCGGTTTCATCCTAAAAGAGCATTGCTACTCGTGGTCCTCATTTCCAGCGATGGCGATGCTCTTTTTTATCCATTTCTTACCTTAGACAAATCGTGAGCATTTAAAGCCGCTGCGGAAACAGCTCCCAAAAGAGCGAGGAGAACCGCTGATTGCATCTTGCTTGAATATTCCGGAAAGGCAATCATCAATCCTAGTAACCCCAACTCCTCAGCCACAAATAAGACAGCCAACCCAGCTCTAAGTTTCATTCTTTTTATTATTTCAGTTTTTTCAATCATATTAGAAACGTCACCTCCCCACACTCATCGAAACAACTCCCTTGATGCACTCTAACTTTGAATTCAACTTTACTCATGGCGATGCTCTTTTTTTGTCTAAATAAAACTTTTTAACACCCACAGGGCCCGCAAAACTAACGCTGGACCGGCAACCACACCCGCTCCCACTCCCGCAATCTGCATTGGCACATTACCCGCGTCCGCCCCCCACCTCACCATTTCCACACCCGAAAGCGCCAGCATCACCCCCGCTACCAACCTAACGCTCGGACTTCTTCTCCACCAGCCCATATTATCTACCCGCACTCATCGAAATAACTCCCAGGTTTCTTTTCAGCATCTTTACTAGCTGCCCACGCATCGATACTCCCGCTACTACCCTCCGCCCCCTGCGAACACCCCTTCTACCAAACAACGCGAGCAGTTTTTGCATATCTTGCTACTCTTTAGGTCCTCAATCAGTAGTTTATCACCGCTTGTCAACCCAGTCAACCTATAGTCAACTCATCACTTACCTATAGTAATATTAATATGCAAAATAATCCCGAAACAAGGGCCGATGTGTATAAACCCAACTTCAAACTTCGGACTTCAAATTTCAAATTTTGAAAGTGGATAACTAGTGCAAAAGTTTCTTAATCGCCGCCGCCACACTTTTACCCGATTCCGCCGAGGCCACCCTATACCCCAGTTTTTTCGCCTCTTTCACCCTCTTTTCCAGCCCCCCCACCTTCCTCACTTCCCCCAACAAGCCCACCTCCCCAACCGCCGCGATATTACCCGAAAGCGGTTTATTCAAAAACGCCGAGGCCACCGCCAGACATATTGCCAAGTCCACCCCCCGGTCAGCCAGTCTAATTCCGCTCGTCACATTTACATAAATGTCACTTGTCTCTAGATGTAATCCCGCCCGGCGGGTCAAAACCGCCACCAACATCTGAATTCTTGCCAGATCTACCCCAGTAGTCACCCTGCGAGGCACCACCAACTGACTCGGAACCACAAGTGATTGTATTTCCACCAAAAGCGGCCGCCTTCCCTCCAAAACCACCGACACCACGCTCCCCGCAACCCCTATCACTCTCTCCGAAAGCAAAATTTCCGATGGGTTATTCACTCCACTCATTCCCTTCTCAGTCATATCAAATACTCCCACTTCATCCGTCGGTCCGAACCGATTTTTTACCGCCCGTACTACCCGCAAACGTTGCCCCCTTTCGCCCTCAAACCACAGCACGCAATCTACCATGTGCTCAAGTACCCGCGGACCGGCAATACTCCCTTCCTTCGTCACGTGCCCAATTAAAAACAATGGCTTTCCGCGACTTTTTGCACTCGTCGCCAACCGCAAAGCACACTCCCTTACTTGCCCTACCGACCCCGCCGTTCCAGTCAAATCCGACGTTGTCAATGTCTGAATAGAATCTACAATTATCACCTCCGGACCCACCTCCTCGATCTTTGCCACAATTGCATCCGCATCTGTACTCTCCAACAACAAAATATCCCCCTTCCCTCCCAATCTCTTCACTCTCAAAGCAACCTGCGATGCAGACTCTTCACCACAGACATATAGTACCCGATTCAATTTCAAAGCCACTTGCGTTAGTAACGTCGATTTGCCTATCCCCGGCTCCCCAGCGACCAAAACAACCATACCTGGCACCAATCCTCCCCCCAACACGCTATCCAATTCTCTTTCCCCAGTTTTGATTCTTTCATTTTCATCAACTTTAATTTCTGATAACTTGTAAATTTTTGAATTGTAATTTTGATTTTTGACTTTTGAGTTTTGAGCTTGCGATACAACAGTCTCGACAAGACTGTTCCATGTATCGCAGCTAGGGCATCTCCCCGCCCACTGACTCTGTGCATATCCGCACTGCTGGCACACAAACTGAGATCGAGATTTCATAAGGATCTCTATTTATACCCTACAGGCTTCTCGGAAAGTACCACTCCCAAGCTCAGACGCCTTTTATCCAAATCCACCGACTCAACAAACGTCTCAACGGCCTGCCCTTCAGAAAAGGCCATATCAGCAGGCATTTTAGACGCATGAATTAGTCCCTCAATCCCCTTATCCAGTTTGACCAGCACCCCATAAGGAGCAATCTTAGTCACCACTCCCTTGTGCTTACTGTCCGTCTTATACTTTTTAGCCACCACCAGCCACGGGTCATCTGACAACCGCTTCATAGACAAGGCCAATTTCCCACTCTCTTCATCCGTCCCGATTACCTGCACTTTTACTACATCGCCATCCTTTAAGGCTTTATTTACATCATCAACTTTTTCCCAAGATATCTCGGAAATATGCACCAACCCTTCCAATTTTTCCTCCCCATCCAAGCCAATCTCCACGAACGCTCCAAACGGTACTATTCCCACTACCCGACCCTCATAACTCCCACCCATCTTCACTTTAGACAACGACGCCTTCCGTTTACCGATCTCTTCTTCCTCGGTCACCGCCTTCTCACTCATTACCAATCGGTTTTGTCCCCGGTCCACCTCCACTACCTTCACCGCAAACGTCCGGCCCACCAGTCCCGCCACATTTCCCTCCCACTCGCGGGACAGCTGAGACGCTGGCACAAATCCGTAAATACCCTCCACATCGACAAGTAGTCCCCCCCGTGTCGCTTCCCGACCCACCACACTTACCACGTCACCCTCCTCAAACGCCTTATCCATAGCTTTCCACCGGCTGTCGGTAACTGCCCGCTTGAGAGACAAGACCACCTGCCCCGAGTCTGACTCCGGCACCACCACCACTCCCGTAACAGTATCCCCCACTTTCAAAGCCTTCAAATAATCCCGGGACAAATCGTATTCCTGGTCCGAAACCGTCGCTTCCGCTTTGCCTCCAATATCAATCGAAATCGCCCGCCCGGCAATAGCCACCACCCGGCCAGTTACCACACTTCCTCGCCTAAAGCCCTTTATTTTATACCCCGTCGAAGCCAGTAGCTCCTCCATCGTGGAGGGTTCTCCACTACCAGACCCGGTTTTGACTTTTGACTTTTGACTTTTGACTTTCAAGCCTCATTTCCGCCTTTCTTTAAGAATTAAGCAATTATATATCAACTTCCAATTCAAGTCTAATCCTCCTTCTTGACATCCCAATCCCTCGCCCTATAAATCTCCCATGTCCCGCGTCCGCAAAGAACAGTTAACCGACATGGCCCTGACCAACCTGATTCAAGACATCCAACATCTCAGTCCGGAATCAGACCTCCAAAAACTGAAAGCCATGAGCCCTGAAGCCCTTGTCGCTTACCTTCTTAGCCTGGAACATGAACAAGGTCTCCCTGCCATTTCCCAACCTGAACCTCTAGATCAACACCTAATCGAAACCGCCGAAAAGGGCGGCGACGGCCTTCTCCTCCCCCACCGCGCCGGCAGCCCCGAAGACCGGCGGTTCACCCACTCTCCCCAAAAACGAAAGAGGAATTAACCAAATCCACTTTCTCTCTCTCAAACTTCACCCCTTCCGCCACTAGTCTTTTCTTCTGCTCCTCTAGCCCCCCAAATGCATACCCTGGGGCCAAAGACCCGTCGGCAAAAACTACGCGATGACAAGGCACATTCCTGTCTTTATTCGCATGCAGCGCCTGCCCCACCCGTCTAGCGTCACGAGTCCCAATTGCCCTCGCCACCTGCCCATACGTCATTATCTCCCCCTGAGGAATCTCTTTCACTACTCTATATACATCCTCAAAAAAACTCATCGTTTCACCTCCATAAATATATTAGCGCCAAACACGCTACCATCACCTGGGTCAACGGCTTGGTAAATCGAACATAACTTTGCATCGACTTCACCTGGACGTCCAGCGACGGCATTTTCATCCACCGCCCATATTGCCACATTATATATGTTGTCAACAGTACAAAAGCCCACGACCACCAGGCCAACCTATCAATCCGCCCGACTAAAAATAATATCCACGCCCCGACCCCCGTCATAAATCCCAAAATCAAACTTTTCCTCATTCCCAACCACACATGAGTAGGTTTCAGTCCGGCTTTCAAATCGGCTTTGATATCTGCCATCTGATAAGGGAAAAACCCGCACCACATCACACATCCTCCAAAACCAGTCAACGTTACCAATTGCCATGGATCAACTTTTCCCCAGGTTACGCCCAAAAACGGAATCGCCCACCATACCGCCTCCTGCGACAAAACATCCACCACTGGTCGGGCCTTAAGTCGAACCATCGGCAACGAATACATCATCGCCAATACATACATGCCCAATCCCCAAAAAAGTTTACCCGCAAAATAAGCCGTTGCCAAACCTGCTATCGATAATATCGCAAATAATAATCCAGCCAATGTCAGGCTAACTTCGTTTTTGACATGCACTTTGTTCCAGCTAAACCTATCCACATCTCCTCTGTCCACTAGTTCATTAACAATAAACGTCGGGCACGAAAGCAGCACTGTAGCCAAAAGCCACCACCACACTTCGCCACTTCCCCGCACCAGCCACCCCCCGGCCAACACCGCACCTACTTGGAAATACTGATCCCCAAGTCTCAGCAGCCTTATATATCTCAGCATTTTTCAATCTTACGTTAACTTCCCCGCCGCCTCAATAAATGATACAAATATTGGGTGCGGGGACAATGGCCGAGATTTGTATTCAGGATGAAACTGCGTTCCTACAAAAAACGGATGGGTTTTTTGGGGCAACTCTATCGCCTCCACCAGCTTCCCATCCGGGCTCACTCCCGAAACCACCAACCCCTTTTTCTCCAAAACCTCCCGATATTTATTATTTACCTCATATCTATGCCTATGCCTTTCATAAACTAAGTTTTGAATTTTGGATTTGGAATTTGGGATTTGCTTAGAATTTAGATATTCGGATTTAGAGTTTTTATATGAATTAAAAATAATTGCTCCCTCTTTCAAAACGCACGGCCACGCCCCCAACCGAATCGTCCCTCCATACTGGTGAGCATCTAAATATTTTTTTTGATCTGGCATGATATGAATCACTGGGAATTTTGTCTTTGCATCTACCTCCGTAGAATTCGCACCCTTCATTCCACACATATTCCGGGCGTATTCGATAACCGCCATCTGCATTCCAAAACACAAGCCCAGATATGGCACCTTTTTCTCCCTGGCAAATTTCACCGCTGCAATTTTCCCCTCCACCCCCCGGCTCCCCCACCCCTGCGGCACAATTACACCATCGAAGCCTTCCAACGCCTTACTCATATCGCCCACCTCATCACTGTTAAACCAATCCATAATCAGCTTTACTCCACACTTCGCCGCGGCGTGGTTAAGCGCTTCAATCACACAAATATACGAGTCTTTAAGCACATAACTCCCAGTCGCAAAATATTTACCCACCATCGCAATCTTTACCTGTTTCTTTCCTCTCTCCAATTTCCTGACAAATGCTCCCCAGTCACCCAAATCCCGTTTTCCGGGTTTCATCGCCAACTTTTTCAATACCTTATCAGTCAACCCCTGCTCATCTAAAAACAACGGCACTTGATAAATATTGGTCAAATCCGGATTGGCAATGATATCTCCGTCATGCATATTACAAAACAACGCCAACCTTTCCCGACGTCTCGCATCTATCTCTTGTTCACTTCGAGCCACCAAAAAATCTGGCTGGATCCCCATAGAATTAAGCACATGTACCGACTGCTGAGTAGGCTTACTTTTAAGTTCTCCCACACTTCTAATCACCGGCAAATACGACACGTGCACATGCAACACATTCTCCGGCTCTCTTAACTTCATTATCCGGTTCGCTTCAAAAAACAGCCCATTTTGATATTCCCCCACCGTCCCCCCCAGTTCCACCACCACGATCTGCGCCTGGTTCACCTCTCCCGCCCGCACAATCCGACCAATTATTTCATCGGTCACATGTGGAATAGCCTCCACATCCTCCCCGTTATATCCAAATGCCCTCTCCCGATCGATCACCGTTTTATATACTTGGCCCGTAGTCATATAGTTCTCCCGCTTCAACGACTCATTCAAAAACCGCTCGTAGTGGCCTATATCCTGATCCGTCTCAATCCCGTCGTCGGTTACAAATACTTCCCCGTGTTCCTGCGGCCTTATTGTTCCCGCATCCACATTCAAATACATATCAATCTTCACATTCGTTACCCGAATCCCCCGGGATTTCAAAAGCATTCCAATAGACGCCGCTGTTATCCCCTTCCCCAGTCCGGAAATCACCCCCCCCGAAACAAAAATATACTTAGTCTTGCTCTTTACCCTAGGCACCTACAAGTTTTACCAGGATTTACGATAAAACTCAATTGCCCGATTAACCGCCTCCGTCCAACCCAGGCTCAAATTATGATCCGCCCCGGGATACTCCACATATTCCACATTCTTCATTTTCCCAGCCAGACCCCGACTCCATCTCACTGGTACCTGGTCATCCGCAGTTCCTTGTTGCAACAAAACTGGAGCCGTAATCAGGTCTAAATAGTTCTGGAGAGAATATTGCTCCACATCATAATCCTTTTCAAATTGAGCCAATTCTTTCCTTAATAACTTCCCGTGATCAAGAATATCATCTGTGTAGTAAAGCACGGAGTAAGGAAACGGGGCCGTCACCGGCGCCCACAAAACTGTCGGGTATTCCTTCCCCGAAATTTCCAAAACAGTCAGGGCAACTTGTCCTCCATTGCTGTGCCCCCAAATACCAATATTTTCGGTATTCTCCCATCTCTCAATTGCCGCCAGTAAATTCAGAGCAGTTGTGTAGGTTTCAAATCTGGCCTCCCACACATTAGCCGATGGCGACGCTGATCCGCCGTACCCTAAAAAATCAGGGGCTAGGGAAATAAACCCGGCCTCGGCAAACTTTTGCGCCGTTCGCCTCGTCCCATCCCCGGTTTTATATTTCTCTACATCCTGATACCCCCTAAACTGGGCTATCACGGGACATTTCCGGGATATACACTGCTTGTCAGTGGATATAACCGGGCATTTATTGCAACTATTTGGTAAATGCGCTAGCCCGTTTACTCTTCTCCCATCGCTACTGAAATGAAATTTATAAACAGTAAAACCGGCTACGCCCGCCGTAGCCTTTGGCGAAGGCTGGGCTTCATCTAAAAATATCTCAGAATCATACACTCTCTTTCCCAAATTCCCAATCGTATATTTCAGAAACGGCAACTCTTTCCTAACCTCAACAATATCCGGTCTCTGCCAGCTCGCGTATCCCACCACCCCCAAAACTCCCACCAAAATTCCCAACAGAATAACCAACACTAATCTCACATCCAAAAGTTTACCACCAAAAAAGCACGAATTTCCCGGCCACGACCTATTTTCACGGAGAGTTGCCCCTCAGCTATTGTCAGCGCTGGCGCGTTTTACGGTCCAGTTCGGAATGGGATGGAGTAGTTCCACGCCGCTCCAGTGACCGGAAAATTCGTGCTTTCTTAAGTTTTCAACCAGGCGTTTATTCCCTGGAAAGTGAAGAGAATGTTTGTAATAGATCACGCAAATCTACTTCAATAAGACCGATTAGTACAGGTTCGCTAAACGCGTTACCGCGCTTACACGGCCTGCCTCTATTACGGGGTATTCTTCCCCGGGTCTTCTGTCCACCTTGCGGTGAACATGAGCTCCTTATCTTGGGTAGGGCTTCCCACTTAGATGCTTTCAGCGGTTATCCCGTAGGCACTTAGCTACCCGGCGATGCCGCAAGACGCGACAACCGGCACACCAGAGGTACCTCCACCCTGGTCCTCTCGTACTGAGGGCAGACCCCCTCAAGAGCTCCCCGACTCTACTGGATAGAGACCGACATTCATCCCGCATATCACTATACGGATTCGACCATATCTTCACTTCATAGCTCATTCTGAGCATAGTAGTGTCTGACGTATGGCCTGTGAGGATTCTAGTCACCAAAGCTTCGGAGTATTTTTTCCCTTGAAAACTTTCGCTTACCCGTATTCATGGAATAGGCGATCTCCAAAACTTTAGCCATCCCCTTTCTATGTAAATGCTGTCTTGATTTTACTAGCTCAACGACTCGACAAAATTTATCAAAGTCTTCAGCCTTTTTAGTCAGCAATTTATTTCGAAAAAATGGGATTACTTTATCGACAATGCTTGGCAAATCTCTTACAACATAAGCCAAACTTTTATCGGTTTTATCAGTTAGACTATTCTGTTTAATATAGCCGCAGTCTAATTTTCGTTTAAGTTTTTCCAAAACTATCCTCCCAGAAGGGTTCTGTGAAACTTTGAAAAAATAAACCACTTGCCAATGGGTAATTGTTTCCTGGCTTCTAACTATTCCTACATAGAAACAACCTTCGCCTTCAACAAAACCCACCAAATAATCATCACTGATCATTCGACTAGTCTTTCCTGCTGATAATCTTGCCTTCGTTCTCACACAAAGTGGTTTTACATTTTTACTAGTATACAAATACTACACTAGTAGCAAAACATTTACAAGGTTTTCCAGCATATAGTCAAATTTTATCCACACTTGGGTTGGTGGAATCATCTAATAACAGTTTCTCGCATAATTTAAATTAACATTCAAAAACGGTGGATGATAGACAGCTCGAAATTGTCACCTATTAGAATTACTTTAGGTCAACTGTCTCACGACGTTCTGAACCCAGCTCGCGTACCCTTTTAACCGGCGAACAGCCGGACCTTTGGGAGGTACTGCCCCCCCTGGATAGGATGAGCCGACATCGAGGTGCCAAACCGCCGCGTCGATATGGACTCTTGGCGGCGATCAGCCTGTTATCCCTAGGGTAGCTTTTATCCGTTAAGCTCGCCGCCACCCACGTGGCATGCGAGGATCACTACGGCCTGCTTTCGCACCTGCTCGAGCTGACACTCTCACAGTCAAGCACACTTTTGCCGTTACACGACCCGTTCGATTTCCATCCGAACTTAAGTGTACCTTGGCACTCCTGCGTTACCTTTTAGCAGGATACCTCCCCAGTAAAACTGCCCCCCAGACCTTGTCCCCTCCGACGTTTCCAGTCGGAATAAGTAAGTCTTGAGATTTTAAAACGAGAGGTGTTTCACTTTCTCCCAAAGCCTTGCGGCCAAAGGATACCTCCTACTCTAAACTATCTCAAAATCCAAAACAGGGCCTGAGTACAGTAAAGCTCCATAGGGTCTTTTTGTCCTAGTAGAGTTAGGCCGCATCTTCACAGCCATTTCAATTTCGCCGGGTAACAGTTCAAGACAGTTGCTCTGTCGTTAAGCCTTTCGTGCGGGTCGGAACTTACCCGACAAGGAACTTCGCTACCATAGAACAGTTATAGTTACTGCTGCCGTTCACTCGAGCTTCATTTCAAGTCTTCGCCCTTGCGGGCTAAACCATCCACTTAACTTACGAGCACTGGGCAGGCTTCAGCCTGTATACTGCCTCTTTCGAGTTTGCACAGACCTGTGTTTTAGTTAAACAGTCGCAGAGCAATCTTTCGCTGCGGTCCGCCAAATGGCGGACAGGACATCTTGCTAACTTACGTCCAGCTTTTTTGCCGAGTTCCTTGAACTGCCTTCTCCCGATCGCCTTGGTCTACTCGACCATCCCACCAGTGTCGGTTTGCGGTACGGCAAAGTAAACGTCTCGTCACGAACTTTTTCTCGAAAACAAAAACATTCCGGATCATCAACTCAATTTCTCAAGTCAACTCTTCATCACCACTCAATTAAACGCCATGCCGGATTTTCCAGGCACAACTGTTTCATGGCTTAAACGCGCATTCACTGCACACGCCCAGATGTTCTCGTTTTGTCTATCCCTGACTATTAACGACGTCCACTCTGTAGCCGAATATTCACGGCTCGTCCATCAGCTACGGCCACTACGCCCTCGCCTTAGGTGCCGACTCACCCTGGGCCAAACAATGTCGCCCAGGAAACCTTGGGATTTCGGCGGTCCGAATTCTCATCGGACTTACGCTACTCATTCCGGCATTCTCACTTGAAACCGCTCCAAACCGGTTTACACCAGCCCTTCGCAGCAATTTCAACGCTCCCCTACCGATTCGTGCGCAGCACGAAAGTTACTAAGTATTCCAGTTAACCAGTTGCACAGTTGATTTAAACTGACAAACTGGAAAACTGTCGAACTGAATAACTTTTGTGCTACACACAAATCCTGTGTCTTCGGCAAAACGCTTCAGCCTCGGTTCATTTTCCGCGCCAAACTCCAAATTCGACCAGTGAGCTGTTACGCTTTCTTTAAAGGATGGCTGCTTCTGAGCCAACCTCCTGGCTGTCTGAGGAATTTGACTACGTTCAACACTAAGCGTTCATTTAGAGGCCTTAGACGACAGTCTGGGTTGTTTCCCTTTAGATCGGCCCGCTTAGCCGGGTCGTTCTGACTCCCTCGTAAGTTCTTACCAGCATTCGGAGTTTGATTGAATATTACAACTTGCGCTGCAACACCCATCCAGTGCTCTACCTCTGATAAGTTTTTAACGAGAGGCTATACCTATATATATTTCGGGGAGAGCCAGCTATCTCCTGGTTCGATTGGCATATTACCCCTAATCACAAGTCGTCCCACAGGTTTGTAACCCTGACGGGTACGGGCCTCCCTCCGGTTTTCACCGGAGCTCACCCTGCTCATGATTAGCTCACCAGGTTTCGGGTCTTCCAGCTGCTGCTTTTCGCCCTATTCAGACTCGCTTTCGCTCCGCCTACTCCCGATTTAATCGGGATTAAACTCGCAACAACCGAAAACTCGCCGGATCATTCTTCAATAGGCACGCGATCATCCGCCAGATGGCGGACTCTCACTGCTTGTTAGCAGACAATTTCAGGTTCTATTTCACTCGGGTTTCGCCCGTTCTTTTCGCCTTTCCCTCACGGTACTAGTTCACTATCGGTATGCCAAAGTATTTAGCCTTGGAGCGTGGTTGCCCCGGATTCCCACAAAGTATGTGCTTCATGGTACTTGGGAACAAGCTAGGGTGGATTTAGATTTCACCTACGCGGCTATCACGCGCTCTGGCCTGACTTTCCAGACAGTTCGGCTATCCAAAACCCAATCCCACATTACTTGCCCCGCAACACCACTCCATAGCCCTTACGGGCAACGGGTGGTTTAGGCTTTTCCGATTTCGCTCACCGCTACTCACGGAATCTCTTTGATTTATTTTCCAGTCCCTACTTAGATGTTTCAGTTCGAGACGTTCCCCCCACGTTCATTTAACTGAACGTGGTCTCCATATAGGAGGGGTTTCCCCATTCGGAAACCGCCGGATCAGCGCTTCTTGGCAGCTCCCCGACGACTATCGCGGCCCTGTACGTCCTTCTTCGGCTTTGACATCCTAGGCATCCATTGTCTGCATTACGGAAGTATAAAATGCGGCTCTACTACAAAATTCTCTTCACTTTTCAAAGAGCAAACATTCCTCAGCCGTTGATGGCTGATCTCGGCCTCCCCACGAAAGGGAAACCGGGATCAACTCTCAAAGCTTGCCCTGAGCACGGTCGAATGGGTGGACTCGGAGGGATTCGAACCCTCGACCTCATCATTGCAAATGATGCGCTCTAGCCAACTAAGCTACGAGCCCTCCGAATCTAAATTGTCAAAAAAACACCTCCTTTCGGAGGCCACGATTACCTTGCTTTATAGGTGCTCTAGGACACGCCCGACACCAAGTTGATTAGATTTAAAAGCAAAGTCCTCATGAATTCAAACCACCCTCGAAAGGTAATCCTGATATTACCTTCCCCTTCCCTCCCTGTCAAGCCCGTCCACTATGGTTATGCATAAGTTTTGGCTGTGAAGCAAGTATCCTAACCAGTTCCCTCCTAGCCTTTTCGGCAACAAGTATGTTCGCATTGACCAACCTCCTATCAATATTTGCCTCCGAAACCCCTTCGGTAACCCCGGGATCCAACTCATAATAGTCACCGGATTTATCCTTTAATTCTTTCAGCCTGGCCAGCTTAACTGAATACGAAACCCCACTTAGTACATCGGCATCAAAAGATCCCAGCATCTCCTCACGTCTCATTCTTTCATCAAACTGAGCATCAGTTTCCATGGCTATATTTTAAAATCCCTTCCAGTCAACTCTTATTCATACCTCAAGGCCTCAATCGGGTCTAAACGCGCGGCCCGTACCGCCGGCGCCAGTCCCGATACTATCCCCACCACGGCCGACACCCCAAAAGCCAAGAGTACCGATCCCAAGCTCACCTGAGTCTCGATAAACCTTCCCAAAATTAGAGAAAACCCGGCCCCTATGCCTATTCCCATTCCCCCCCCCAGTACCGACAATACTATCGCCTCAATCAAAAATTGCAGCAGTATATCTCTTTTAGTCGCCCCCACCGCTTTGCGAAGTCCAATCTCCCGCGTCCTCTCCGTCACCGACACCAGCATAATATTGGCAATCCCAATTCCGCCCACAACCAGAGAAATTGCCGCAATCCCAGACAATGCCCCCGTCACCACCCCCAAAAATGAATTAATCGTCTCCAATAGTTCCTTAGGCTCAAGTATCGTAAAGTCGTCATCCGTCAAATTCTTGCGGTAAAAATAGTTTTTAATTTTCCGGGCAGCCACCGCCGTCCCCGCAGCATCCACTGTCCTCACCATTACTGCCGCCGGTTTTTTAATCCCCGTTACCCGAGATGCCGTAGTCACCGGCATCAGCACAAAAGTATTTTCATCACTATTTCCTCCTATCCCCCCGCCTTTCTCCTTCAAAACTCCGACAATAGTCATCTGCGATCCCACCACGTCAATCTCCTTTCCCACCGCATCGCCGACCCCGCCAAATAGTTCCTCATAAACCTTGTGTCCAATTACCACTACCATCTGGCTCCGTTCCAGCATACTTTTAGTAAAAAACCTGCCCATTTCCACCTCCACGTTGCCGTAATCCAAATACTCCTCGCTTACCCCCGCGATATTTCCGTAAAAGGTTTCAGAGCGGTATTTTAGTGTCCCCCCCCGGGAAATCATCCCCGACGCCTTCACTATCGGGTCTCCCAAATCGCCTATTTCTTTTATGTCGTTAAAATCAAACTTCGCCTCTACGTTTCTTGGCGGTCCGCCAGAAAAACTCACTTTCCCAGGCGATATCAAAAGGATATTCGACCCCAAGGACTCAAATTCACGCGTCACAAATGCCTGCAGCCCGTTGCCAATAGACACCAAAAGAATGACCGACGCCACCCCGATAATAATCCCCAACGTAGTCAAAACCGACCGCGTTTTATTGGTTCTAATAGCAATCCCGGCCGTCCTAAATAACTCGACTCTATCCATACTATCTGATGACGATCCTTTCGCCTTCTTTAAGCCCAACTTTTACTTCTATCAAATCATCCCCCTCAATCCCTATCTCCACTTTCCTCTTCCCTCCACCCTCCATCTCTGCCTCACCATCCACCACGGCTTCAATCGGCAACTTCAATACATTTTTCGCCTCCGAAACGACAAGTGTCGCATCCCCGTTCATCCCCACCCTTAATATCTCAATATCCTCTTCACTTATCTTGACTCTCACCGAAAACACTGTCGCCCCGGCATCTGAAATATGGGCCACAAACTCAATTATTTTTATTTCCCCTTCAAATTCTTTATCCGGATATGCATCCAGCTCAACCTTCACTTTCTTCCCAATAGTTACCATGGACAAATCCGCCTCATCTACCTCGGCCTCAAAATACAGCGAGTCGGGATCCACTACATCCACTCCATCGGTAACCCCCGCCGCCTGCCCTACCACATTCACAGTCACCCTGGCCACAACCCCGTCAAATGGCGCGATCAAACTGGCATTATTCTTGGCCCGGATCGCGCTCTGCCACGTATCATAAGCTTTATCCCTGACGGTCTGTGCCGCCACCCGCTTGTTTTTCAGAACAAATGTCTCGTCATTATCATGGCCTTTTACTTCGTCCTCCACCTGTTTGGCATTAGCATCCGCCGCGATATAACTATAATAGGCGGCCGTTTCGGCAGCAGCCAAATCCCGCACGTCCAATCCCATCATAGCCGTCCCCTTTTTCACCTCGTCTCCCTCGCGGGCCTTCACATACCCCAGCTTACCCGGACTCAAGAATCGTAAATGCGCTTCTTTCTCCGCTTTGATTTTCCCCGATAGTGCCAGAGTCCTAACCACGTCACCCTTCTCCACGCTCACAATCCTTGTATTCTTGTTGTTGTTGCTTTTACTCCTCATCCACAACCACCACCCCGCCCCAACGACAAGTATTAAAATAGCAATCGCTATGTTGCGCCGCCTCATAGACTTACCCATTTTAACTCACCGTGCTAAACTTAAATAAGATTATGAAACCAACCACAGTCGTCTTTAGTCTCATAGCCACCATCGCTGTCGTTTTTCTTGTGGCGGCCATTGGTTCCTTCCTCTACGGCATATTCATCCTCCCCAAACTCAACCGCGGCATTTTTTGTATTCAATCCCTCTCCCGTTCCTGCTTTCTTGGTTCCACTATCTGTTACAATTTCCCCAATCCCTGCTCCGCCCCACCCCTCTGGTACCCCAGATCCCGCTAGTTAAGATATAATTCACCTGTTCGGGTCGCTGGTTCAGCGGTAGAACGTCGTCCTGATAAGACGAAAACGCCAGGTCCGACTCCTGGGCGACCCACTAAAACTATCCATCACTCTACTAGAGTAAATCCAATCATTCGCCCCTCTTTATTCACCACCTCATCAAACTTTCGGCCATTTGGTAATTGCCACCTTGTCTTTTTTTCCCCATCCTTATCTCTACACCAAACAGCCTCCCACCCCCACCGCTTCCTATCCTCAGCAATTGCAAACTCCTTTTCCAGCCGCCGCCTATTTATCAAGCCCATAAGACGAAGATACTCCAAATCGCCTATCTCCTTCATCAAATATCTGTTTTTAAGCTCTTCCGTTTCTGTTCTCCAACCCGGAAATCTCCCTCTCGAGTCCCTCCACCATATCTTTATAAACCATAAATTCCGTATACCGCAGTTCGGAAAGAGAATTCTCGTGCCGCACGCCCCGGAATTTTCTCTTGGCCTCCAAATATTTCGGCTTATATTTCGCCAGCTGCTCCTCCAAATATTTCAGCCTCGTCTGAGTGTCCATACCCCATTTTAACCCTCCGACCAACAGTAACCTACTGCCTAAAAAGCAACACACCCAAAAGGCGAGCCAACACCGACTCTCTTGGATTTACACGCATCCAATATCCCCTACGAACCCTATCTACTACTCCCCTCATGTGACATTGGGTACAACTAAATTCTCTGCCCGCCAGCCCTTCCGCAGCTTTCTTCTTCAATATCTCAGGCAACGGACAATCGCTCTCTTGTTGACAACCCACAATTACTAATGGCACTCCTAACCTCATTTCTATCATACTCAGATTATATCAATAACAAGGCCAAAAAACCCGCCAAATAGGCGGGCTTTTTTGCTTGTACTCTAAAAAGTGGTAGGAAATATAAGTAGCGGGAAACTGCTTTTGACGTGTGCTGCTTCCCCTACCTGCGGGTCCCGTTATTTTAATGTGGACGGTTTCCAATGACCACAGGGTGATTTCCACTACGGCTCTGAAAAAATTAATTTTCTAAGCCTACCGTGATTAACTCCTAGAAAGGAGGTGATCCATCCCCAGCTTCGGCTAGGGATACCTTGTTACAACTTAGCCCTCATCGCCGATCTTACCCTCTTCCCGCCATAGGCGGGACGTCAGGCACTACCGACTTTGCTGGCTTGATGGGCGGTGTGTACAAAGAGCGAGAACGTATTCACCGCGGCCTGCTGATCCGCGATTACTACCAAGTCCGGCTTCATGGGGGCGAGTTACAGCCCCCAATCTGAACTGAGGGGTGTTTTGCTGGGATTAGCTCCGCCTTGCGGCTTGGCAACCCATTGTTCCACCCCATTGTAGGATGTGTGTGGCCCCAGGCATAAGGGTCGTGCTGACTTGACATCATCCCCTCCTTCCTCCCCACCAACGGCGGGGCAGTCTCCTGTGAAAATTTAACACAGAATAGGGGTTGCGCTCGTTTCCACACTTAAGTGGACACCCCACGGCACGAGCTGACGACAGCCATGCAACACCTGTCCCGCCATCCATTTTCATAGATCATCCCATGTTTCCATAGGACTAAACGGCGGGATGTCAAGCCTGGGTAAGGTCCTTCGCTTCGTGTCGAATTGAACCACATGCTCCCCTGGTTGTGCGCTCTCCCGTCAATTCCTTTGAGTTTTAGTCTTGCGACCGTACTCCCCAGGCGGCCCGCTTCATGCGTTAGCTCCGACCCCCAACCCCGACAAAGTCGGGGATATTCAAGGATCAAGCGGGCATAGTTTACAGCTAGGACTACAGGGGTCTCTAATCCCTTTCGCTCCCCTAGCTTTCGTTCCTCAGCGTCAGTGCTGCCCCAGGTACCTGCCTTCGCCCTTGGTGTTCCTGTCGATATCAACGCATTTCACTGCTACACCGACAGTTCCAGTACCCCCTAGCAGACTCATACCTCGTCCATCTTTCACCCGTTCCCAAGGTTGGGCCTTGGTCTTTCAAGCGAAATGCGACGAAGCGCCTACGAACTCTTTACGCCCAGTAAATCCGGATAACGCTTGCACCCTACGTATTACCGCAACTGCTGGCACGTAGTTTGTGGGTGCTTATTCTCCCCGCCATGTGGCGGGGCAAAAGGAGTTTACAACCCGAAGGCCTTCATCCTCCACGCGGCGTCGCTGCGTCAGGCTTTCGCCCATTGCGCAATATTCCCGGTTGCTGCCATCCGTAGATGTATAGCCCGTATCTAAGTGCTATTGTGACCGGCCGACCTCTCAGTCCGGCTACCCGTCATCGCCTTGGTAGGCTCTTACCCCACCAACTAGCTGATAGGACATAGGCTCCTCCATCGGCGGCCAGTTACGGCCTTTTATCCGGAGATGTTATGCGGTATTAGCCAGTCTTTCGACTAGTTATTCCCCACCAAAGGGTAGATTCCTATGTATTACTCACCCGTCTGCGACTGTCCGATAGCCCCTTGCGGAATCACCGGACCGTTCCACTTGCATGCCTAAGGCACGCCGCCAGCGTTCATCCTGAGCCAGGATCAAACTCTCAAAAAAGAATTGCGTGTTTACGCAAATCATTAATTTCCTATAACCAACACCCGTAAGGGTGGAGGTTATATCGAACCGAAAGGCGAATGCCATAAAGCTCTACCTAATGATTCGATACCACTTCTTAAAGTATAAGAAGTGTACCTTACTCATATAAACGCCAATTTTCAAAGAGCCACGATCCAGAAGCGAAGCCAATTCTACATCAATAATTTATAAATTACAACCGCCGCGGCCAGGCCTACTGATAGTGGTCATTTATATCTACCACTTCCACTTCGCCATCTCCGGTCACAATAAAAACCGCTCTGTATTTTCTATCAATTCT
>Ga0154923_103_pt1 | contig 9737 bp, 15 predicted proteins | sample RifCSPhighO2_01_FD_105892 | JGI IMG/M metagenome (GOLD analysis project Ga0154923, IMG submission 105892) | Candidatus Amesbacteria bacterium RIFCSPHIGHO2_01_FULL_48_32
GACAACCCCTGGGATCTCAATGTCAACGCTTCAGCCACAGTCGATATAGATTATGCCGATGTGGAAGACTCCAACTCCACCAATGCCATTTCCGCTGCCAACTCCACCCAAATCAATGATTCAAACACCAACTGGACCATTACCGCAGGAGCTTGCGGAGCCGCCCAATACTTCAACTTCGACGGCCCCCTCAATTTCGATGGCATTAATCTTGATTAAGCCTTGACTCTTCGCTATCAAAGTATTAATCTCCATATCAAATGGCTACTTTGAACCTCGACTCTCTTCCCGACTTATTAACCGTCAAAGAAGTCGCCTCCGTCCTTCGCGTCTCCACTCTTACTATCAAACGCTGGGGTAAAAGAGGAAAATTAGTACCAATCCGCATCAACTCCCGCGGCGACCGCCGCTATAAAAAAGAGGCCATCTTGTGGCTTCTAGGTATGACACCAAAGGTCGCTTGACTTCCCCTTCCGTTGTGTAAACAATCTCTCCCCTTTCAATGTCCCTGATTGACAACCAATCACCATTAGTACTAAATAGTACTAATCTGAATTAATCATCCAAATGCCCAACAACCGCCGCGGCCTGTTCATCGTCCTCCTTCTCCTTGTGGGTTTGTTTCTCGGCTTGACTGCGGTCCGTCAAACCCAGCTCTTCAAAAAGAAAGCCGCCCTCTCTATTACCGGCACCCTGTCTTTCCCCCAAGTCACCTACGTCAACCCTGCCCCGGGTGGTAACTCAACTGTCACAGTTGGCCTTCACACCGGCAGCCAACCTATTGTCGGCGGCGACGTTCTGGTCAGGTTTGACACTAGCAGGCTGACTCTGACTGCCATCACTCCCATAACCGCATTTCGCAATTCCTTTCTTACATTCCTCCCCGTTACCAGCGCCGGCGTTTTCGACACCCCCCGCATCATCGCTTGTGCCACCTCCGGCTCGTATAACGGCAGTGCTGCATACTGCCCATCCGGACCAGGCGTAGTTGAGTTTGGTTTTGCCGCCTTCAACTGGAGCACCAATCTCACCACTCCTGCTGTCGGTTTTTCTTCAACCACACAAGTAGCCACTCTCACCTTCCAAGCCAAATCCACTCTCGGTCCCACCGTTATCCGCTTCATCCCCACATCTGGGTATACAGATTCCAGTTTCTCTTCCACCACCAATTCCAACCTCGCGGCCGTTACCACCACCGACCCGATCACAGATATTCTTGCCACTCCCGCATCTACTTCCGTCGTGACCCTAAATATCGCTTCCACCACCCCCACTCCGGATCCCACAGGAGCTCCCACTTCCACCCCGATTCCCGGCTCCTGTCAAACCGGTACTGCCACCTGGGGAATAGGCAGTCCATTTACCATCCAAACCGGGACATTTAGTGTGGAGTTTGATGCTACTCCGGGAGCTGCCTCCATGGACGGGGTGGTGGGATTATCTAATGGATCGGCCACTGCTTACACCAGCTTGGCCACAGCAGTCAGGTTTTGGACCGATGGCACCATCGAGGCCAGAAACGGGGGAGCGTACGTCGACGCTTCCACTCCCGTTACATATACCGCCGGAACCAGGTATCACTTCAAACTCGATATCAATATAGGGAGCCATACATATTCGGCATATGTCACCCCACCGGGATCAACTCAAAAGACTTTAGGGACAAATATGGCTTTCCGGACAGAGCAGGCGACAGTCAGCCAGCTAAATTACTGGAATGTGTATGCCGCCTCTGGTTCCCTCTCTGTCTGCAACTTCGTCCTGGGAACAGGAGTCCAGTTCCGTCCCGGTGACGCCGACCGCGACGGCGATGTGGATCTGGTAGATCTTGGTATCTGGGCTCGCGACTACGGCCTGTCAACTTCCCCCGCCAACTTCAACTCGGATTCAGTCGTCAACGGCCTCGACTACCTCATCTGGCGCACCAATTTCCTCCCCTCTCCCACATCCACCCCTACCCCCACCACTACCGGCCCCACTCCCACCCGCACCCCTACCCCCACACCCGCACCTCCTACTCCCACCAGAACTCCTACTCCTACCCCTTCCGGTCCCACACCCACTTTCCCTCCTCCTCAAACAGTCCAGGGCATATGGACCTCTCCCTCGGACCTGGCTGGTAAGCCTATGTCCGGAACAAGCTGGGACAGATTGAAAACAGCTGCCGACTCCAGTTACACTCCTGATATCGATAACCAAGATTCAGCAACTGACGTAAACATGTTGGCTGGAGCAATTGTCTACGCCAGAAACGGTGACGCCACTTATAGAAACAAGGTCATATCAGCTCTTAACGACGCGGTCTCAAGATTTGGCAACTGTCAAGCGACTGGTCGTACGTTAGCCTGGGCCAGAAATATGGCTGCGTATCCTCTAGCCGCTGATCTAGTAGGTTACCGCACTCCCGCCTTTGAACAATTCTTGCGGGACATGGCCGATAGATGCGTCGGTTCTCAAAATGTTTGCCCGGACAACAGGCTATATGACGCCTGTACACTCCGCACCACTTTTTCTGGTATGCCCAATAACTGGGGGCAGCTGGCTTTTGGAGCTCTAGCCGCAATTTATAGATACTTAGGCGATACTCCCAGACTACAAGCCGTCAGATATGAGTGGGTTAACGAACTTCTTTACAACGTAAATAACATCAATAACACCGTTAGTCGCAACTGGTCTTCTGATAAATCGTGGTTTACAGACCCCAATAACCTCAGGATTATTAATCCAGTTGAAGATTCTGTTAAAGGTGGAATAATTCCCGAAGACGCGCAACGCTGTGGAAGTTACAGTAGTGGATGCATTACTGGGTATACTTACGATACACTTTCGGGAATGGTTGTAGGAGCTAGAGTTCTCCAGAGAGCAGGTATGCCAATTTGGCAGGAAGGCAACGAAGCCATATATAGGGCGGGATATCGCTACTTCGTAATCCGGAATCCAGGCGGTAGTTACGGTATAACCAAATGGGTTATACCATTCATCAACAGTGCCTATCCTAACCGCAACCCCCTCCCAGACTCCCGTGATCGTGATTGGGGCTGGCAAGCAGGCTATCCATACGTCTTACCTTAAATATTCTGTGATAATTTTGCTTTTCATCTTCTTCTCCCTCGCTTCAGTCTCCTCAGTCTCCGCCCAATCTCCCTCCATCAAAGACCTCCTCCTCTCCTGGCTCACTTCCATCCAGGATCGAAACGGCGACTCCAAAGTCAACTCCCTCGACTTCGCCTCTCTTCTTTCCCTATCCCCCACCCCTACCCCCTCCGGTCCCACCTCCACCCCAATCCCTATTTCTGGCAACTCCCGCGGCTATGTCACCACACCCGGAGAACTGCTGTATGTAAAGCAAAAAGCAGCTAGCGGAGTCGAACCCTACAAAAGCGCCAAAGACACGGTAATTAGCTATGCCAACAATAGTCTAAGAACATTCAACGCCCCGGACGCCCAATGCTCTCGTCAAAATGACTACTGGTACAACTCATACACCATCGAGGCCAAAGCCATAGCCTACTGGTTGACTGGCGATACGAATTACGCCACTCAAGTGGTTGCCGGTTTGCGCGATGCCACTGCCCACCCTGCCTCCAGACTTCCTTCTGGCAACGGCGACCAATGTAATCTAAATGCCGCCTGGTACCCGCCGGGAGTAGTAATTGCGGCCGACTTAATGGAAGGCTACAGCGGTTGGAGTGCCAGCGACAAACAGGCTTTCCAAAACTATTTGGCCAACAGCGTTTATCCCTTCGCTGCGGCTTCCGGTCGCAATTCCAACAACTGGGGCACGGGCGGCGACATGTCCTCCGCATACATTGCCGATTATCTCTGGAATAGGTCGGATCTAAGACTAACCACATTGGACAATACCCCCAGAAGTCCAGCCCAGGCCTATGAATTTCACGCCCAGCGCCAAATAGGCCGCATAAACGGCACATACATCTACAACTCCGCTTGCCCATTAGATCCGGGCATTAGGGCCGACGGAGGTCTTTCAGAAGAACTTGAAAGGGGCAGTACCGGATGCTACGGCACAACTCTCCTGGCTTGCGATGCATCCTGGACTTATTCCATTACCAGCTTGGAGTCGGTCATTATGCACGCTGAACTGCTCTGGAGGCGGGGTAGTGGTGACAGGAGAATATACGATAACGTGGGTCCAAACGGAAAAGGCCAACTCAAAAAAGCCATTCTTTTTGTCGTCAATTCCTCATGCGACTGGAAAGACTCCCATAAGCATTCACTGGAGTTAACTTTCCGCTATTATCGTGACACAGACACTGCTTGCAGCTTGGGTGTAACCAGCGGATCGGGTTGCCGCTCTGGTAGATATATCGGAGATCATTGTGGCTCAATGATGCATTACGGGACAATTAGCCATGGATTTGCCGTAGGCGAGAATCCTGGACCTCCTCCCAGAGTCCCCGCACCATAATGTTTTCACTCATTATTTTCCTCACAATCTTCACTTTCCAACCTCTCTTTGCCCCCCAGCCTCCGCCCAAACCAATCCTACCATCCAACAACTCCTCCTCTCCTGGCTCAGTTCCCTCCTGGCCCAAACGCCTCCAACTGACTACTTCACCTCAAACACAAAGGTCTTCCCCAATATCCTCACCTCATAACCCGCTCCATCCACTATTCCCGAGAGTTTAACAAGGTATATTTTCCCCTCCAATTTCACCGAAACCCTTAGCCAATCCGCTTCCCCCGCTTTCCTATACTCGATTTCCCGGATAACCACCGGAGAGGAAAACCCCACCAGGACATTTCCACCACCCAAATTTGTAGTCCCGAAATTAGATACTAGTGCTGAAGCCTCAATCCTAGCTTCCTGCTTTTGCTGTACCACCCTCACCCCGGTTATCACTCCGGTAACTACAACTACCAGCCCCAGCGCCGGTAACAATAAAGCCGACACGTCCGTTGCCATCCCCCACATCTTAAAATAATTAACCTTCGCCTCCTGCGCCGGCTTAAAGTCCAAAAGCGAGTCGGTAGGAAACCACCACCTCCCGCACCTTTCACATCTTTTAACGACAACATTTGATGGGACATTCTCCCCTTGATATCTAACTAGTTTAGCATCGTCTACCGGACAGGCATTATTTCCCAGGTTCAACCATCCTTCATCAACTTCTATTTTCATCCATTTAGAAAGCATTTTGGAGTTCAAACGGTTCACCACCCATCCATCCATCCAAAATCCCCCGCACTTAAAACATCGGTACGACTGGTCACTCCCCGACAGAGTAATTTGCGTCAACGTCTCTCCGCAATCCGGACACTTCATCCTACTAGTATAAAATTCAAAACTTCAAATAACAAATTCACAAATCAAATTCAAATTTATTTTCTATTAATTGCTCCAAAAATAAGACTTAATTCCTTAGCCTCTCTCCACAACACACGAGATTCTTCTATTTTGTCAGGTTCTGCCTCAGCGAACATCCTCAGCCAATGCATTGTTTCTTTAGATTCTTTCTTGCAAATACTTATTTTTGCCCTGAAGTCGTTTTTAGAATCAGCTCCATTAGCTTCCATATAGTTAGCCCCAATGCTCGTAGCGCTTCTGATCAGCTGATTAATTAATGACCTTGTAATTTCATTGGGCCTTATTGATTTACAAAACCGAATTGAATTTTGGCCAAATATTGCAGTCCTCTCCTCCAAATCGAAGCTTTTGCTTTTTGAATTTTGAGGCTCAATTGTCATTTGTTATTTGTGAATTTGAATTTCCCCTCTCGCCGGTACCCCCACCTGCTGCCTGATTTGTACCAGCATCAACCCCGCTACTAACCCGGACAATATCACGGCAATTATCAAAAGCGGCAACAACAGGCTACCGGTCTCCGCCATCTTTCCCCACAGCCTAAAATAGTCCTTCTTAACCTCCTGGGCTGGCTTAAACCGGTACAACTCATCTCCGGGCCACCACCACCACCCACACTTGGTGCATCGTTTCACTGAGACATTAAACGGCACACTCTCCCCTTCGTACTTCATAAGCAATTGTCTGTCCCGCGGGCATCTCTCCTCTCCCACCACCATCCACTTACCCGCAATCATCTTTCCTGGCCACTTAAGGAGCTCCATCATCGTCGCTTCGTTCACCACACTTCCGTTTGTCCACCATCCCCCGCACCGCCCGCACCGCATCGCCTCCCCCACCTTCCCCATCAAAGGCGTATCAGAAAGCACCGCCCCGCAATCCGGACACCTCATGCTACCCTTTCTTTCAAAGCCCTATAAAAACGCTCCAAGTATCCCCGGGCCTTATCTGGATCCAGCTCCCGTCCGGCGAGCACGGCCAGATGCGCGCTCTTGGCCGCCTGTAGCTCGGAAAACCTGTATTTTTCCCCCAAAAACTCCCGCATTTTGTCCTCGCTCTCGCCGTTCTTCCATAAGTTTACTTCAAAATTAGCAATAATTTCCGGCTCAAACGCCAACCCCAAGTTCCGCTTAACAATCCCATATAGCGCAATCAGGGATAACTTTGCCTCCTGCCACTCCCGCCTATCTCGATGCACCAGAGCCGAGGCGAAGTGCTCCCCCGCCGTCTTGGCCAAATCTTTAGACAATCCGTATTGCTCCCTCACATATTTCACCACTTTGTCCAAAGTCAACTCCCGCCGCCAATCCATTTCCAACCTAGCGACAACCTTAGGATCAAATTTCAGATGAGCCTCCGCATCATTTCCCCCAAACCTCCGTCTCCGGCGCGAATAGTCCAATATAGCCTCTCGCAACTTCTCCGGCGTAAAATCCGGTAAATGATCCAACTCCCAGTAATACTCAGCATAATGCATTTGCCACGGCATTAGTCCGCTAGTCCTCTGCTCCCCGCTCGTCCTAATAAATAAATCCACATACGGATAAGGCTGATCCCCAGTATCCAAATACTTCTCAAATGTCTTTTCATCCACTTCTCTCAGTCTTGCTTTCAAAATTTTATTCGTCGCCCGCACTATTTCATCATGTCCTCCATAATCCAAAGCCGCATTAAAAACATGTCTATTATAGTCTCTCGTTTCTTCCTCCAACCCAGCTATATGAGAAACTAGATCCCTAGAGAATCTATCCTTACGCCCCAAATGAACGAACCTTATGCCTTCCCTCTTGGCTCGCTTGCGAACCTCGTCTACCATCTTCCAAAAAAGTGCCATTATTAATTCTATTTCCTCTTTCGACCTGTCCCAATTCTCAGTCGAAAATCCCCATACAGTAAACGTATGTACTCCCCAGTCCCGCGCCGCCTGAGCGACCCTCATACCCGCCTCAAAACCCGCTTTATGCCCCTCAAACGTATGCATCCCCCTTGCCCTAGCCCACCTCCGGTTACCGTCTAATATCAACGCAATATGATCCGGGACTTTCGTCTCAGGTGATATGGTGATCCTTTGCGCTTTAGCCATATCCGACAATCTTACACTATCTTATCTACATTAGACGTTTAATCACCTCCTCCACACTCACCAACTCTGTTTTAGTCCCGCTCCTCTCCTTCCACTCTATTTTATCTCCAGTCTTCTCAGACACCACCAACCGGACCGGGATTCCAATCAAATCCGCATCAGCAAATTTTTGACCCGCGCTCACGTCCCTATCATCCCAAAGTACGTCCACTCCAACGCCTACCAATTTTTGGTGTACCTTCTCGCCATCTTTCAAATCTACCAGATAGGCTTGAAAAGGTGCCACGCTCCTCGGCCAGACAATTCCTTTTTCATCATGACAGACCTCCACAATCGCCCCCATATTCCGGGTCGTCCCTATGCCGTAACTCCCGAACCAAATCGGCTTTTTGTTTCCATCCTTATTTATGAATAACGCCCCCATTTTCTCTGAATACTTCTTCCCCAGCGGAAAAATGTTCCCCACCTCGATCGCCCGCTTTACTTCATAATCCTTCGCCTCGCCTGCAAAAACCTCCTTATTAATAGCCTCCTTCGTTCCCGGATTGACATAAATCGTGTCTTCACCAGATTCCGCCTCCAGCTGGAATTCGTGAGTATGCTTGTCCGTAAATACTCCGCCTGCCGCCTCGGTATAGTATACTTTCACCCCAAACCTTTCATAAATCTTCAGGTACGCCTGCTTATACTTCTCATACCACTCCATCAAATCCTCCTCGCTGGTATGCAAGGAATACGCATCCTTCATCAAAAACTCCCTCCCCCGCAAAATCCCTCCCTGTGGCCGCAGCTCGTTTCGAAACTTAGTAGAAAAATGATACACATTCAACGGCAGGTCCTTATACGACCTGACAAATTTTCGAACTAGGTCCATCACTATCTCCTCATGCGTAAACGACAGGGCAAACTCTTTCCCCCGGCTGTCTTTCAGTTTATACATCACTTCGTCCGCCTCATCCCATCTCCCCGTCTGGTTCCAGATCTCTTTAGGATGCAGAAGCGGCATCAGCATTTCCTGTGCCCCGATCCTGTTCATTTCCTCTCGGATAATCTGCGTAATCTTGGAGACCACCCGCCATCCCAGAGGCAAAAGCGTCCACGACCCGGCCATCAATTGATCAATAAACCCCGCCCTTACCAACAGTCTGTGATTGGCAGTCTGCGCCTCCTTAGGTGCCTCCCGCAGGGTCTTGGGAAACATCTGGCTGTACCTCATAATAAAGATTATAATCGCTCCATGGACCAAATAGAAGAACTCCTCACTCGCGGCGTGGCCAATATTATTCCCAGCCGAGAGAAGCTAGAAAAACTCCTCCGCTCCGAACGCAAACTTAACGTCTACCTCGGCATCGACCCCACCTCTGTCCATATTCACATCGGGCACGCCACCCATCTGCACCGTCTTCAAAAACTCGCCGACCTGGGACACCATGTCACTTTCTTAATCGGCGACTTCACTGCCCTAGTTGGAGACACTTCAGACAAAGACTCAGAAAGGCCAATCCTCACCCCAGACCAAATCGAGGCCAACTGGCAAACTTATAAAAATCAAGCCGAAAAAATTATCGACTTCTCCAAGGTAGCTGTTCGTCGCAACTCCGAATGGTTGGACAAACTTTCAGCCCGAGAAATTCTCAATCTCATGTTCCAATTCTCCCTCAACGATTTTAATAGCCGCGAGCTCATCAAAAAACGCCTCGAGTCCGGCAGCTCCATCCGTCTCCCCGAAGCGTTTTATCCCGCACTTCAAGGATACGACAGTTACTCCATGGATACCGACATCCAGTTGGGTGGCTCAGACCAAACCTTCAATATGCAAGCTGGTCGCACTCTCCAAAAGTCTTGGCGCGACAAAGAGTCATTTATTCTGGTCGGCCAGTTTCTAACCGGCACCGACGGAAGAAAGATGAGCAAATCCTGGGGTAATGCCATCTGGCTTGATGATTCCCCAAACGATATATACGGCAAAGTCATGTCTATTAAAGACAAACTGATAGACGAGTATTTTTTACTCGCCACAAATATCTCCAAACCGGAAATTTCCAACCCCATGGATCTAAAAAAAGCCCTCGCCCACCAAATCGTCCTCGAACTTCACAGCGAAGCCGCATCAGACGCTGCTCAATCTTATTTCGAATCCACCTTCCAGCAAGGTCAAACACCCACCGACATCCCTGCCCACACTCTTACATCCACACCTACAATAGTGAATGCCCTTTTTGAATCTGGACTGGCTATCTCAAAATCAGAAGCCAGAAGATTGGTCGACCAAAGAGGTACTGCCATTGATGGACAAGTCGTCACTAGCTACAACGACGAAGTCCCAAG